>X96_European_Hare__coassemble_623_pt1 | contig 46879 bp, 53 predicted proteins | sample X96_European_Hare__metabat2_high_PE_013 | metagenome-assembled genome bin X96_European_Hare
GCTACGGCCTGCGCGCAAAGCCGCGCCGCCCGGCGGAGTTCAAGGCACCTGAGACGGGCACCTTCATACATTATATATTACAGCACGTAGCGGAAGATACCGCCGCCGAGGGCGGTCTTGCGGGCGCGGAGAGCGAACGCCTCGCCGCGCTGACGGAGGAGTACGCCAGGCGTTATCTCGCCGAGGAGCTCGGCGGGCTGGAGGGCAAGAGCGCTCGCTTTGCCTATCTCTACTCCCGCCTCTGCGAGAGCGTGCAGCGCATAGTGGAGGACATGGCCGAGGAGCTCAGGCAGTCGGAGTTCAAGCCGCTGAGCTTTGAGCTCGATTTCTCGCGCCCGGGCCTCTCGCCGACGGCGGAGCTGCCCGGCGGGGGCAGCGTGAGGCTGGGCGGCATAGCGGACCGCGTGGACGGCTGGGTCCACGGCGGGCGGCTCTATCTGCGCGTGGTGGACTACAAGACCGGGCGCAAGAGCTTTTCGCTCTCGGATGTCATGTACGGCCTGGGGATGCAGATGCTACTCTACCTCTTCGCGCTGGACCGCTCCGGCGAGCGGCTCTACGGCATGGAGACGGCGCCCGCGGGCGTGCTCTACGTCCCGGCGCGGGACGTGCTGCTCAGCGCGGACAGCGACCTTCCGGACGAGGAGATAGAGAAAAAGCGGCGCGACGAGCTCCGTCGCTCCGGCCTGGTGCTGGACGAGCCGGAGGTGCTGCATGCCATGGAGGCGGGGGAGAGCCCCGTGCGCCTGCCCGTGAAGTGGAAGGAGGGCGTGCCGACGGGGGACTCCCTCGCCTCGGCGGAGCGGCTGGGCCTGCTGGGCCGCCGCGTGGAGGAGAATCTCCGCGCCCTGGCCTCGCAATTGCGCTCGGGCAGCATCACCGCTGACCCCTGCTACAAGGGCGCGCAGGACAACGCCTGCCTCTGGTGCGACTACGCCGAGGCCTGCCGTTTCACGGAGGGCGAGGGCAGCGACAGGCGGCGCTACCTGCCCAAACTGAGCGCCACGCGCGTGTGGGACATGCTGGAAGGAGGCGCGGAAAATGGCTGAATTCAAACCTACGCCATCGCAGAAACTGGCCATCGAGGACCGGGGCGGGGAACTGCTGGTCTCGGCGGCGGCGGGCAGCGGCAAGACCCGCGTGCTCACCGAGCGGCTCATGCGTTGGATAAGCGAGGGCGACGCGCCCCGGAGCATAGACAATTTCCTAATCATAACCTTCTCCACGGCGGCAGCAGCGGAGCTGCGCAGCCGCATCTCGGAGGAGCTCTCCGCCCGCGCGGCGGCGGACCCGGGCTCAAAACGGCTCCGGCGCGAGAGCGCTCTTGTGCGCCGGGCGCAGATAGGTACCATCCACAGCTTCTGCTCGGCCCTGCTGCGGGAGTACGCGGGCCGCGCGGGCATCGCGCCGGACTTTGCCATAGCTGACGAGGACCGCGCGCGGGAGCTGCGCCGCCTCTCGCTGGAGACAGTGCTGGAGGCGGCCTACGCCGAGGCGGAGCCGGGCTTCATCCAGCTCGCGGACACCGTGGGCGCGGGCACGGACGACCGGCGGCTCGAGTCGCTGGTGCTGGAGCTGCACGCCAAGCTGCAATCCCACGCCCGGCCCGGGGACTGGGCCGCGCGGCAGTCGGAGCTCTTTGAGAGCGGCGCCGAGGACGCGGCGGACACGCCCTGGGGCCGCGAGCTGCTCGAGAGCGCGGCGGACGAGCTGCTCTGGTGGACCGGGGAGCTCGACGAGCTGGTGCGCGAGTTGAGCGGCTTTGAGAAGATGGGCAAGGCGTACGTGCCGAGCTTTTCGGAGACGGCCGCCTCGCTCCGCGGCGCTGCAAAGCGCGCGATGGAGGGCTGGGACGAGCTGCGTGAGGCCCTGCCCATAGCCTTCCCGCGCCTCGGCACACTGCGCGGCGGGGGAGAGGACCCGGAGCTCGCCGAGCTTGCCAAGGCCCGGCGCGAGGCCTGCAAAAAGGCCGCAAAGCGCATAGAAAAGGGCTTCACGCTCCCGAGCGCTGAGCTCATGCGCGATATGCGCGCCACGGCGCCCGCCATGCGCGCGCTTTTGAAGCTCGTGGGCGACTTCGACGCCGAGTACACGCGCCGGAAGCGCCGCCGCTCGCTGCTGGACTTCGCCGACCTCGAACACCTGACCGCCCAGCTGCTCACGGAGCCGGACGGCAGTCCGACGGAGACGGCCCGCGAGGTCTCCCGCCGCTACGCCGAGGTCATGGTGGACGAGTATCAGGACGTCTCGCTGGTGCAGGACATGATAATAAGAGCCGTCTCGGACAGCGGCCGGCGGCTCTTCATGGTCGGCGACGTGAAGCAGAGCATCTACCGCTTCCGCCTTGCTGACCCGACGATATTCCTCAAAAAATACGAGAGCTACGCCGACGCCCCCCAGCCGGAGGGCGTGCCGCGGCGCGTCTTTCTGCGTGAGAGCTTCCGCTCCCGGGGCGAGGTGGTGGATGCGGTGAACGCCGTGTTCGGCTGCCTGATGTCAAAGGGCCTCGGCGAGATGGAGTACGACGAGCGCGCGCGGCTGCGCGCGGGGCTGGAGTACCCCGGCGTAGTGCCCATGCCGGAGCTGGTGGCCGTGCCTCTGCCCGGCGCGGACGAGGACGAGGAGCGCCCGGACAAGATAGAGGTCGAGGCCGCCTACGCCGCGCGCATGATGCGCCGCCTGGTAGAGACGGGCGCGAAGATAAGCGAGGGCGGCGCGCTCCGCCCCCTCGGATACGGCGACATCGCCGTGCTGCTGCGCTCCGTGAACGTCTCCGGCCCTGTTTGGCGGCGCGTGCTCGCGCGCGAGGGCGTCCCCGTCGAGGCCGGGCAGTCCGGCGGCTTTTTCGAGGCCCCAGAGGTAGCGGTCATCCTCTCGCTGCTCGCGGTGATAGACAACCCGCGCCAGGACGTGGCGCTCATCTCCGTGCTGCGCTCGGAGCTCTTCGGCTTCACGAACGACGAGCTCACGGAGATACGCCTCATGTCCGGTGAGGGCGACTTCTACTCCGCGCTCCGCGCCCGCGCGGAGGTGAACGAGAAGGCCCGCGCCTTCCTCGGCACGCTCGCACGGCTGCGCGACTTTGCGCGGGATTCGGAGCTAGCCACGCTCATATGGGAGATATACGATAGCCTCGGCTGCATGGCGCTCTGCTCCGCGATGCGGGACGGTGAGGGCCGCCGCGCGCGGCTGCTGCGCCTCTTCGAGCTTGCCCGGAGATTTGAGACCACGGGCTGGCGCGGACTGCGCCGCTTCCTCGACTGGCTGCGCTCCATGCGTGAGCGCGGCGAGGAACCCGCCTTCCCCGATGAGGACGGCGGCGGCGCGGTGCGCATAATGAGCATCCACCACTCAAAGGGCCTGGAGTTCCCGGTGGTATTCATCGGCGACACGGCGCGGCAGTTCAACCGGACAGACCTTTACCGCAGCGTGCTGGTGCATCCGGAGCTGGGCCTCGGGCCCAAGTTCACGGACGCCGCGCGGGGCATAGAGTACCCCACCCTCGCGCGCCGCGCGGTGGCGAACAGGCTCGAGCGCGAGCTCTTGAGCGAGGAGCTGCGGCTCCTCTACGTCGCCATGACCCGCGCGCGGGAGCGGCTCTTTATCACCTGCACCTTCGCAGATCCTCAGAAGACCATAGACAAACTCGCGCCCGCGGCGCGGGAACACGTCCCGGCCCAGGCGCTGATGTCCATGCGGAGTATGGCCGAGTGGCTCATCTGCGCGGCCCTCGGCACCGGCGGCCGGGCGCTGACGCTTTCCATAGGCGGTGACGAGGAGGGCGCGCCCCGGCGCGTCACGCCCGCCGCACAGCCGGAGCCGGAGCGCACCGGGGAGGAGGCCGTCCCTGTGGACTTCGACGCGCTGCTTGCCTGGCGCTACCCCCACGCCGGAGCGGAGACCCTTCCATCCAAGCTCACGGCCACGGAGCTCAAGAGCCTCGCGGAGCCGGACGCCGAGAGCGCGGAGCTGCTGCCCCGCGCCGCGCGCAGCTTCCGCCGCCCCGATATAGCGGGCGCAGCCGGGCGGCTCACCGCCGCCGAGCGCGGCACGGCCACGCACCTTGCGCTGCGATATCTCGACCTCGGCGCGCTCAGTACGCCGGAGGCCGCGCGCGAGGCCGTGGACCGCCTCGCCGCCGCTGGCAAGCTCTCGGAGCGCGAGGCCGCGGCGGTGGACGCCGCGGGGCTCTGCCGCTTCGCCCTCTCGCCCCTGGGGCGGAGGATAGCCGCCGCACCGCGCGTGCTGCGGGAGTTCCCCTTCGCGCTGCTCTGCCCGGCGGAGCGCTTTTTCCCCGGCGCGGAGGGCGAGGAGCTGCTTTTGCAGGGCGTTATCGACTGCTGTCTCATCGAGCCGGACGGCGCCGTCATCGTCGACTACAAGACCGACCGCGTCGCCCCCGGGGAGGCCCTGGAGCGCGCTAAGCGCTACGCCGCGCAGCTTGACACCTACGCCTGGGCCGTCTCGCGCATCACGGGACTTGAGGTGAAGGCGAAGATAGTCTATTTCCTGCGTGCCGGCGAGGCCGTGGAGCTCTGAGAGCGGAGACGTGAGTTGGTTTTTACGGCTGCCTTGAGCCTGCGCTCAAGGCAGTTCGTGCATTCGCTCCGGGCACAGCTGAGGCACTCGGCGATGAGCTCCGGCGGGTCGGCGAGATGATAGTGCCGCTTTCTCAAGGCTCAGTGACGCCTCCTTGCGCCGATGAAGGCCTCGATTATCGCGTTGTGACGCCGCCGGTAGGCGCTCATGCCGCGCGGTACGCTCCGGTATTCCGTGCAGTCCGCTCCGGCCGGGCAGGGCCTGCGCATGCCGGTGTCGAGTATGTATTCGCAGGCGGGGATGGACTGCCTGTAACAGTCCGGGTCCGCCGCCTCAAAGTAGTGGCGGCAGCCCCTGCACCCGGACATGTCCGGCGCCGGGCGGTCTGTCTTTCTCTTTTCCATACATGCCGTCCTTCCTTTAAAGTTGTTGACACGTACAATCATTTGTACTATCATAGGGCTTGAGCTCCCGAGAAACGTACAAAGTTTTGTACGTCATGTCTCTCAATATAGAGTGCAAATCGGAGCTTGTCAACCATAAATGCACAAAAATTAGTAAATTTGGCATTTTGACAAAAGGAGCCGGCGAGATGGAAGGCATATGCGAGAGGATAGAGGCGCTGTTGAAGGAGCGGGGCATCTCGGGCTCGCGCATGAGCGCGGACCTGGGGATGAGCCGCAGTTTCATGACGGAGCTGCGCAAGGGGCGTGCAAAGGGCGTGAGCGCTGAGAATGCGGCGCGGATAGCGGAGTATCTCGGAGTCTCGACGGACTATCTGCTGGGCAATACGGAGCGCCCGGAGCCCCAGGCCGGGGCCGATGAGGAGCTGGCCGAGTACCTCGAGGAGCTGCGCAGCCGTCCGGAGAAGCGTATGCTCTTTTCCGTGACGAAGAACGCCACCAAGGCGCAGATAGAGGCCATCGTGCGTATGATAGAGGAGATGCAGCAGGGTAAATGAGCTATGTTGAGGGCGTGGACTACTGGGTGCGCCTTGTGGAGTTCCCGAGCATGGCGTCGAGCGCGGTTACCGTTTCGAACGGGGACGGCACGTTTACCATATACATAAACACGCGTTTCAGCCCTGAGCGCCGTGCTGAGGGCCTGCGGCACGAGCTGCGCCATCTCGAGGAGGAGCACTTCTACCGCGACGAGTACGGCATCTGCGAGATAGAGGCGGCGGCGAACGGGCTGCTGACGCTCTCGGAGCCCGCACGCGGCCCCCAGCCCGCGGCGGAGCCGGGGGGCAGGAGCATCAGGCTCTACCCGAACACGGGCGCCGTGCTGGAGGATTTCCTCCGCCGGGCCTCGCCGGAGTCGATAAAGCGCCTGCGCGAGGCAGGACTTGAGCTCTGAGCCTTGCAAAAGCGGCGCGGGAATGCTAAAATATCCCCCCGGCGAATATAATTATGAGAATCACCTTCCTTCGGAGGAGACATGGATTACAGACCAGTCGGAATTTTTGATTCAGGCATGGGCGGCCTCACCTCTGTGCGCGTGCTGCGCGAGCTGCTGCCCGGCGAGGACATAGCCTATCTGGGCGACACGGCCCGCGTGCCCTACGGCGGGCGCAGCGTGGCGGAGCTCATCGAGATCGCGGAGAGCGACGCGCGCTTTCTCCGTGCAAGGGCGATAAAGGCCATGCTCGTGGCCTGCGGCACGGTGAGCTCGAACTGCCTCGACGAGGTGGAGCAGACGGCGGGCGTGCCGGTCATCGGCGTTGTCAAGCCCGCAGCGGCGGAGGCGGCGGCGAGCACGAAAAACGGCCGCGTCGGCGTGCTCTCCACCGTGGCGACGATGCGCTCGGGCGCCTTTGTGCGGGAGCTCAAGGCCATAGACCCGGCCATAGAGCCCGTGGCCTCGGGCAGCCCGCACCTCGTGCCGTTGGTGGAGGCGGGCAGGGCAGATCCCTCTGACCCCGAGGTCGCCTCGGCGGTCGAGGAGTGTTTGCGCGAGGTGCGCGAGGCGGGCGTGGATACGCTCATCCTCGGCTGCACCCACTTCCCGCTGCTCTCGGAGGCCATCGCGGCCTACATGGGCGAGGGCGTGACGCTTATAGACTCCGGCGCCGCGGGAGCCCGCGCGCTCTCGGCGCTGCTGGAGAAGAACGGCCTGCGCTCGCCCCGGCGCGCCCACGGCCGCACCGCCTGCTACGCCAGCGGCGACCCCGTCGAGTTCGCCCGCGTGGCGGAGATCTTCCTCAGACGCGATATGTCGAACACCGTGTTCAAGACTGCGGTGCTGTGAAAAAAAGCCGCTTTATCGCGGCTTTTTTTCGTATCGGGCGGAGATTTAACTTGACATCTCGCCAACTCGTGGTAATATATTAGCGTGCTATCACATTAGCAAGGTAAAGTGAAACGCGGAGGACAGGCAATGGAGAGCATACTGAGGCGGGAGGAGCGCATAGTTTTCGGCTTGCGCGCGCTGTATTCGAGGTTCGGGTACCGGCCCTACCGCATGAGCAAATTTGAAGAATACGACCTCTACGCGGGCAACAGGAGCTTCCTGCCGAGCGGCGGGGTTATCACGTTCACGGACACGAACGGCCGCCTCATGGCGCTCAAGCCGGACGTGACGCTGTCGATAGCGAAGAACCTGGGCGGCGGGCCGGACTCCGCGGCGGAGAAGCTCTATTATGACGAGAGCGTATACCGCGCGCCGGACTCGGGCCTGGGCTTTCAGGAGATAACGCAGGCGGGGCTGGAGTACCTCGGCCCCGTGGACGGCTATGTGCAGGGCGAGGTGGCCATGCTGGCCGCGCGGAGCCTGGGGCAGATAGCGCCGGACTGGGTGCTGGACCTCTCGCACATGGGCTATCTCTGCGCCCTGGTGGACGAGCTGGGGCTCAGAGGCCCGGAGCGGGCGGAGCTGCTGCGCGCTGTGGGCAGCAGGAGCGCTCAAGCGATGCGCGCGGTGTGCGAGGTCTCGGGTGCGCCGGAGGAGCCGGCGGAGCGGCTCATACGCCTCGTGGAGCTCTACGGCCCGGCGACTGAGCTGCTGCCGGAGCTGCGCGCGTGCGCGGCGACGGAGGCGGAGCGCGCGGCGGCGGAGGAGCTTGCGGACACGGTGCGCGTCCTCGGGAGCTTCGGCTGCCTGGGCGGCGTGAACATAGACCTCAGCATAACCTGCGACACAGAGTATTATAACGGTCTGGTGTTCAAGGGCTACGTCCCCGGCGCGCCCTCGGCGGTGCTCTCCGGCGGGCGCTACGACAGCCTGATGCGCAAGCTGGGCAAGGACGAGCAGGCCATTGGCTTTGCGGTGTACCTGAACCTGCTCGAGCGCCTGGGCGGCGCGGAGCCGGAGTACGACGCGGACGTGCTGCTCATCCCCGACGGCGAGACGCCGGAGGAGCTGGCGGGCGTGGTGCGGGAGCTGACGGACTCGGGCCGGAGCGTCCGGGTGCAGAGGGGGGCGGCCCCCTCGCTGCGCTGCCGCACGGTGATGAAAATGATAGACGGGAGGCCTGTTGAGCTTGAAGCAGACGATTGACATAGCCCTGCCGAAGGGCAGGCTGGGCGAACAGGTCTACGACATGTTCGAGCGCTCGGGCTGCGGCTGCCCGGGCATAAGGGAGGACAGCCGCAAGCTCATCTTTGAAAACCCGGAGACGGGGATGCGCTTTTTCTGGGTCAAGCCCTCGGACGTGGCCATATACGTCGAGCGCGGCGCGGCGGACATAGGCGTCGCGGGGCGGGACATACTGCTCGAGTACTCGCCGGACGTGTACGAGCTCCTCGACCTCGGCATAGGCCGCTGCCGCATGTGCGTGGCGGGGAAGGCCGAGCAGCGCCGGGAGGCGGAGACGCTCCGCGTGGCGACCAAGTTCCCCAACATCGCGACCCGCTATTTCCAGGGCCGGGGCCGCGCCATAGACATCATAAAACTCAACGGCTCCATAGAGCTCGCGCCCATACTCGGCCTCTCGGACGTCATCGTGGACATCGTAGAGACGGGTACGACGCTCCGGGAGAACGACCTGCACGTGCTGGAGACGATACTCCCCATCAGCGCGCGGCTCATCGCCAACAAGGCGAGTTTCAAGTTCAAATACGAGGGCATAAGCCGCCTCAAAAAGCTCATAGGCGAGGCGGCGGAAGGAGGAAGAGCGTGATGATAAAGATAATGCGCAGCAGCGAGACGGCGGCCTCGGAGCTCTTTGCGAGGACGGCCTCGGAGCGGGACGTCTCCGGCACAGTGGCGGAGATAATCGCAAACGTGCGCGCTCACGGCGACGCGGCGCTCTGTGAGTACAACGCGAAGTTCGACCGCGCCGAGGGCGTCGCGCTCGAGGTAACGGCCGAGGAGCTGGACGCGGCGGTCAAGGCCGTCGACCCGGAATTTCTCCGCGTGCTCGAGCGCGCGGGCGCGAACATCCGCGCCTTCCACGAGCGGCAGCTGCAGCGCGACTATATACTCACGCGGCCCGACGGCTCCATGCTCGGCCAGCGCATCATCCCCATGCAGCGCGTGGGCCTCTATATACCCGGCGGCACGGCGGCCTATCCCTCCTCGGTACTGATGAACTGCATCCCCGCCAAGATCGCGGGCGTGGATGAGATAGTCATGACCACCCCGGCCTCGGGCGGCGAGGTGAGCCCCGCCATACTCGCGGCGGCGAAGGTCGCGGGCGTGGACCGCGTGTTCCGCGTCGGCGGCGCGCAGGCCGTTGCGGCCCTGGCCTACGGCACGGAGACCATCCCGCGCGTGGACAAGATAGTCGGCCCGGGCAACGCCTTCGTCGCGGAGGCGAAGCGCCAGGTCTTCGGCCAGGTGGCGATAGATATGATAGCCGGGCCGAGCGAGATACTCATCGTCGCGGACAAGAGCGCCGACCCCGTCTGGCTCGCCGCGGACATGCTCTCCCAGGCCGAGCACGATAAGCTCGCCACCGCCATACTCATAACCGACAGCGCCGCGCTCGCCGAAAGGACCGCCGCGGAGCTGGAGGCCCAGCTCGAGGTATTGCCCAGGAAAGACATCGCAGGCGCGTCCGTCGAGGCAAACGGCAAGATAATCGTCACGGACGACCTCTCCGAGGCGGTCGATATCGCCAACGAGATAGCGCCGGAGCACCTCGAGCTCTGCGTTGAGCGCCCCTTCGACTGGCTGGGCCGCGTGCGGAACGCGGGCTCCGTGTTCCTCGGCCACTACTGCCCGGAGCCGCTGGGCGACTACCTCTCCGGCACGAACCACACCCTGCCCACCATGGGCACGGCGCGTTTCTCGAGCCCCCTCGGCGTGGACGACTTCATAAAGCGCAGCTACTTCTCCTACTACACGGCCGAGGGCCTCGAGTCCGTGGCCGACGACGTGGCGCTCTTTGCCGACACCGAGGGATTGCACGCCCACGCCGTCTCCGCCACGATAAGGCGAAGGGGGCGGAGCGAATGAGCCGCTATCTCGACAGCAAATTCGCCGCGCTGGAGCCCTATGTCCCGGGCGAGCAGCCCAAGGACAGGCCCTATATCAAGCTCAACGCCAACGAGTCGCCCTACCCGCCCTCCCCGCTGGTGCTTGAGGCGCTGCGTTCGGCTGAGGCCGGGGCGCTGAACCTCTACCCGGACGCGGCCTGCCGCGAGCTCACGGAGCTGCTTGCGAAGCACCTGGGCGTGGGGGAGGGGAACATTCTCCTCGCAAACGGCTCGGACGACATACTCAACTTCTGCTTCCTAGCCTTCTGCGAGCGCGGAGTGGTGTTCCCGGACATCAGCTACGGCTTTTATGAGGTTTTTGCGGACCTCTACCACATAGACGCGCTCCGCCCGAAGATGGGCGAGGGCCTGACAATAGACCCCGTGGACTACACGGGCACGGGCCGCTGCGTCGTCATCGCGAACCCCAACGCCCAGACGGGCGTGGCGTTGCCGCTCGAGGCAGTGGAGGGCATCGTGAAGGGCAGCCCGGAGAGCGTCGTGGTCGTGGACGAGGCCTACGTCGACTTCGGCGGCGAGACGGCGGTGCCGCTGGTGACGAAGTACGATAACGTCCTCGTCGTGCGGACATTTTCGAAGTCCGCGTCCCTCGCGGGCGCGCGCCTCGGCTACGCCGTGGGCCCCGAGGAGCTCATCGAGGACCTCAAGAAACTCAAATACTCCACGAACCCGTACAGCGTGAACCGCACGGCCCTCATCGCCGGGGCCGCGGCCATCAAGGACTGGTCGTACAGCGCGGAAAACTGCCGCTCCATCGCCTCGGAGCGGGAGCGCTTGGCCTCGGAGCTTGCCGCGCGCGGCTTTGAGCTCACGGACTCGAGCACGAACTTCGTCCTTGCAAAGCCGCGCGGCATCGAGGCAAAGGCGTACATGGAGGCGCTCAAAGAGCGCGGCATCCTCATCCGCTACCTGGGCGGCGCGCTCGCCGACCGGGTGCGCATCACGATAGGCACGCCGGGGCAGATGGACGCGCTGCTCGAGGCGACGGACGAGATATTGAAACGGAGCTGAGAACATGAGACACAGTGAAGTCAGCCGCGAGACGGCGGAGACCGCCGTCAGGCTCAGCCTCGAGCTGGACGGCTCGGGCAGGTCCGAGATAGACACCGGCGTCGGCTTCCTCGACCACATGCTGACGCTGCTGGCGCTGCACGGCGGGCTTGACCTCGCGGTCAGCTGCAAGGGCGACCTGAACGTCGACGCGCACCACAGCGTGGAGGACGTCGGCCTCTGCCTCGGCGCGGCGATAGCCCAGGCCCTGGGCAAGAAGCGCGGCATAAACCGCTACGGCCACATCATCCTGCCCATGGACGAGGCGCTCATTCTCTGCGCGGTGGACCTCTCCGGACGTCCCTGCCTCAGATATACGGCGGATATACCGAGCCAGAAGGTCGGCGAGTTCGATACCGAGCTCGTGCGCGAGTTTTTCCAGGCCGTGGCGAACACCGCGCTGATGAGCCTGCACCTCCGCCAGCTCGACGGGGAGAACTCCCACCACATCATAGAGGGCATGTTCAAGGCCTTCGGCCGCGCGCTGCGCGAGGCCGTCGCCGTCACCGGCGGGGCCCTGCCCTCGACCAAGGGGGTACTCTGATGACGGCGATAATCGACTACGGCGTGGGCAACCTCTTTTCGCTGCGCTCCTCCTTCGCCGCCATAGGCGAGGAGGCCGTCGTCACCGGGGACGCGGCGAAGATAGCGGACGCCGACAGGGTCATCCTCCCAGGCGTCGGGGCCTTTGCAGACGCCTGGGCCAAGCTCTGCGAGAGCGGCATGGACGAGGCCGTGCGCCGCGCGGTGGCGAGCGGCAAGCCCGTAATGGGCATCTGTCTCGGCATGCAGCTGCTCTTTGAGCGCAGCTTCGAGTACGGCGAGCACCCCGGCCTCGGCCTGCTGAAGGGCGAGGTCGTCGGCATGGACGGACGGCTGCCCTTCGGCCTGGCGATACCCCACATAGGCTGGAACGCCCTGCACATAAAGCGCCCCGGCGGCGTGCTCAAGTACGTGAACGAGGGCGACTGCGTCTACTTCGTCCACAGCTACTACGCCGCAGACTGCGACGAGAGCCTCACCGCCACGGCGGAGTACGGCATCGACCTCACCGCCTCGGTGCAGAGCGGCAACCTCTACGGCTGCCAGTTCCACCCCGAAAAGAGCGGCAAGGTCGGCCTGGGCATCCTGCGCGCCTTCTGCGAGCTGGAGGGCTGAGATATGCTTATATTTCCTGCAATAGACCTCTACGAGGGCAAGGCCGTCCGGCTCTACAAGGGCAATTACGAGGAGATGACCGTGTACAGCACCGACCCCGTCTCCGTCGCCCGCGACTTCAAGGCCCAGGGCGCGGAGCAGATGCACACGGTGGACCTCGAGGGCGCGCGCGACGGCGGCACGCCGAACCTCGGCATAATAGAGCGCATCGTGGCCGAGACGGGCCTCTTCGTCGAGTGCGGCGGCGGTCTGCGCGACATGGCGAGCATAGACCGTGCCTTTTCATCGGGCGTGGGCCGCGTCATCCTCGGCACCGCCGCGGTGAGCGATGAGACTCTTCTGGCCGACGCGGTGCAGAAATACGGCGAGAAGATAGCCGTCGGCGCCGATCTGCGCGACGGCAAGGTCGCCATCAAGGGCTGGTGCGAGGACTCCGGCATAACGGCGGAGGACTTCCTGCGCCGCATCGAGGCCCTGGGCGTCCGCACCGTCATCTGCACGGACATCTCCCGCGACGGGGCCATGCGCGGCGCGAACGCGGAGCTATATGAGCGCTTGCAGCGCGAATTCGGCCTCGAGCTCATCGCCTCGGGCGGCGTCTCGAGCATGGCGGACGTGGCGCGGCTGCGCGCGCTGGGGCTCTACGGGGCAATAATCGGCAAGGCGTACTACACCGGGGACATCTCTCTCCGGGCGGCGGTGGAGGCGGCAAGATGATAACGAAAAGGATAATCCCCTGCCTCGACGTGAAGGACGGCAGGGTCGTCAAGGGCGTGAACTTCCTGGGACTGCGCGACGTGAGCTCGCCCGTCGAGCTGGCGGCGTACTATTCGGAGAGCGGCGCGGACGAGCTGGTGTTCTATGACATCACCGCCTCGGCCGAGGGGCGCAAGCTTTTTACCGACATACTGCGCGAGGTGGCCTCCACCATATTCATACCGCTCACGGTGGGCGGCGGCATTTCGAGCCTGGAGGACTTTGACCGTGTGCTCAAGTGCGGCGCGGACAAGGTGAGCGTGAACTCGGGCGCCATCCGTGACCCGGAGCTGGTCCGGCGCGCGGCGCGGCGCTACGGCGACCAGTGCGTGGTGCTCTCCGTGGACGTGAAGCGCATGGACGGCGAGTTTCGCGTGTTCGCCCGAGGCGGGCGCGACGACACGGGCATCGAGGCCATCGGCTGGATAAAAAAGTGCGTGGACATGGGCGCCGGCGAGGTGGTAGTGAACTCCATCGACACGGACGGCGTCAAGGGCGGCTTCGACCTGGAGATGCTCCAGGCGGTCTGCGAGAGCGTGAGCGTGCCGGTGATCGCCTCCGGCGGCGCGGGCTGCGCGGCGGACTTCACGGAGCTCTTCCGGAAGGTACCGGACGTGAGCGCGGGGCTCGCGGCGTCCATCTTCCACTTCGGCGAGGTAAAAATACCGGAGCTCAAGGCCGAGCTCCGGGCAAACGGAATAAATGTGAGGCTGTAACATGGATCTGGACAAACTGAAATTCGACGAGCGGGGCCTCATCCCCGCCATAGTAGTGGACGCGGAGAACAAAAAGGTGCTCACCCTGGCCTATATGAACCGGGAGAGCCTCGAGATCTCGATGCGCGAGGGCCGCACCTGCTTCTGGAGCAGGAGCCGTCAGGAGCTCTGGCGCAAGGGAGAGACCAGCGGCAACGTGCAGCGCATCGTCTCCATCACGGCGGACTGTGACCTGGACGCGCTGGTGGTGAAGGTGGAGAAGGCGGGCCCGGCCTGCCACACGGGCGCGGAGAGCTGCTTCTTCAACCCCGTGTACGAGAGCGACGAGCTCTCGGAATTTTCCCTGGACGGCCTCTACGCCCTGCTCGAGGGCAGAAAAAAGGACCTGCCCGAGGGCAGCTATACGACCTACCTTTTCCAGAAGGGCATCGACAAGATACTCAAGAAGGTGGGGGAGGAGAGCACGGAGGTTATCATCGCCGGCCACGCGCGCGACAAGCGCGAGACGGTGTACGAGATAGCCGACCTCGCCTACCACGTCATGGTGCTGATGGTGGAGCTTGGCATAAGCCCGGACGAGGTGCGCCGGGAGCTGGCCTCGCGCCACGTCATCGACCACAAGGTAAAGCAGGAGAAGATGACCTGAACAGGGTCAAAATAAAAGAAGACAGAGCTGACCGAACAAACGGCTGGCTCTGTCTTCTTTTTCGCACACTCGCGGCAATCAGATCTTCTCCTCAAGCATTCTGATGCAGTCGGAGCAGACATTCTTTCCGCGATAGGAAACTATGTCCTTGGCGCTGTCACAGAAGATGCACGCGGGCTGATACTTTCTGAGGATAATAGCATCGCCCTCGATGTAGATCTCCATCGAGTCCTTCTCGGCAATATCGAGCGTCCTTCTCAGTTCTATCGGAAGCACGATGCGGCCGAGCTCGTCCACCTTTCTTACGATCCCGGTTGATTTCATTAAATTCCCTCCAAATCTGCCGTGTTCCCGTACACAGCACTAAGAAATTATATATGAAATTTATCATAAAGTCAACACACAGGGAATATTTATACACGAGGAAATCTAACAATTAACAAGCGGAGCTATTGGGAGGAATGAACAATATGTCTAAAATGTGGACCGCAGCCCTTGTAATATCGGTGCTGTACGGCGCATTTTCGGGCCGTGGGGCCGAGACGGGGCTCGCGGCGCTGGAGGGGGCGCCGGCTGCGGTGCAGGTCATACTGGGCACGGGCGGGCTCATCTGCCTCTGGTCTGGGGTCATGGAGGTCATGCGCCGCTCAGGCCTGATGGCGGGGCTCTCGCGGCTGCTGCGTCCGGTGCTGGGGCGGCTGTTCCCGCGCGCGGCGCGTGACAGGGACACGATGGACGCGCTCTCTGCCAACGTTTCGGCCAACTTCCTCGGCCTTGGCAATGCGGCGACGCCTATGGGCATACGCGCGGCGCAGGGCATGGCGCGCCTGACGGACAGGCCCGGCACTGCGAGCCGGGAGCTCTGCCTGCTGGTGGTGCTCAACACCGCGTCCATACAGCTCCTGCCCACCACGGCGGCGGCGCTGCGCGCATCTGCGGGCGCGGCATCGCCCTTCGATATTTTGCCCGCCGTGTGGCTGAGCTCGGCGGCCTCGGTGACGGCGGGGCTGCTGGCGGCCTCGCTGCTCGCGAGGCTCTGCGGCGAATGAGCACGCTCGCCGACCTCGCGGCGGCCCTCGTCATCGCGCTCACCGCGCTGTGGGGAACGCTCTCGGGCACGGACGTCTTTGAAGCGATGCTCGACGGGATAAAGGACGGGCTGGGTGTGCTGCTGCGTATCTTTCCCTCGCTCGTGGCGCTGCTGACGGCGGTGTACATGCTCCGTGCCTCGGGTGCGCTCGACGCGCTCACCTCACTGCTCTCGCCGCTGCTCTCCCTGCTCGGCATCCCGCCCGAGACCGCGCCGCTCATGCTGCTGCGCCCCGTATCCGGCAGCGGAGCCCTTGCCGCCGCCACGGAGCTCATAGAGCAGTACGGCCCGGACTCGTACATAGGCCGCACCGCCGCCGTCATGCTCGGCTCGACCGAGACCACCTTCTATGTCATCGCCGTCTACTTCGGCGCGGCAGGCATAAAACGCACCCGCTGGGCCGTCCCCGCGGCCCTCTGCGCCGATATTACCGGCTTTGCCATTTCCGCCCTGGCCGTCCGTCTGCTCTGGGGAATGTGAGATTGTGAAAAATTTCTGTAAATTCCCCAGAAAGCCCTTTACAAATCCAAAAAGCTGTGGTATTATACACATGCTTTGTTAAATGTGTGACATTTAAAAATGCAAGTCTCCTCTCATTTAAATCTTATTTCTCTCTCCCCAAAAGACGTCCGCTGTGCGGGCGTTTTTTGGTGTTTTGCCGCTTGGCCCCAAAAGGGGCGGAGCGGCGTTTTTTTGCTATGCGGAGGACGGCCCACAAGAGCAAAAACTTCATGCGCCCGGGGCACATGAAGTTTTATACACAAAATGCAGGCTCAAATACCGAACGCGGACGAAAATAAAACGGGGGCCCCGAAAAAGGGACCCCCAAATACTGTATTTCAGGTTCACATCTGCTCGGGCGCGTGGACGCCGAGGATGCCGAGACAGACTGCGATGGCGCTGCGCACGCAGTCGGCGAGGAGGAGGCGGGCCTCCAGCACACCCGGCTCCGCACCCTTGATGCGGCAGGCGTTGTAGAAGCGGTGGAAGCGCGCGGCCAGTTCCATGGCGTAGCGGTTTATGCGGCTGGGGTCCAGCGCCTGGGCGGCGTGGAGTATCTCGTCCGGCAGGGCGGCCAGCTGCTTTATGACCTCGTGCTCCTGCTCCGTGGTGAGCAGGGAGGCGTCCACAGTGGCGGGGTCGGGCACCTCATGCCCGTCGGCAGCGAGGTTGCGCAGGACGGAGCAGATGCGCGCGTGGGCGTACTGCACGTAGTAGACGGGGTTCTCGCTGTCCTCGCGCACGGCGAGGCCGAGGTCGAAGTCCATCTGCGTGTCGGGCCTGGAGTTGAAGAACCAGCGCGCCGCATCGACGGGTATCTCGTCGAGCAGGTCGCCGAGGGAGATGGCCTTGCCGGTGCGCTTGGACATGCGCACCACCTCGCCGTCGCGCATGAGCTTCACGAGCTGCATGAGCACGATCTCGAGCCGGTGCTGTCCGTCGAGTCCCAGCGCGTCGAGCGCGCCCTTGAGCCGGGCGACGTGGCCGTGGTGGTCGGCGCCCCAGATGTTGATGGCCCTGTCGAAGCCGCGCACGGCGAGCTTGTTGCGGTGGTAGGCTATGTCGGCGGCGAAGTAGGTGTAGAAGCCGTTTGCGCGGCGGAGCACGTCGTCCTTGAGGTCGAGCTTCTCTATCTCCTTCTCGCTCTTGCCCGCGGCGCGCAGCGCGTCGCCGAGGATGCGGGAGGTGGCCAGCCAGAGCGCGCCGTCCTTCTCGTAGGTGAAGCCGCGGCTCGTGAGTTCCGCCACCGTGTCCGCGACGTAGCCGCTCTCATGCAGGCTGCTCTCAAAGAACCACTCGTCGTATTTGATGCCGTAGCGGGCGAGGTCGGACTGCATTTTAGGTATATTGCGGTCGAGTCCGAAGCGGGCCATGGCCGCGTGGCGCTCGGCGACAGGCTTGTCCAGCCAGTCGGAGCCGTTTTCCTCCAGGAAGGCGCGGGCGAGCTCCTTTATGTCGTCGCCGTGGTAGCCGTCCTCGGGGAACTCGACGGCGTCCTCGCCGAGGACGAGCTGGGCGTAGCGGGCCTCGATGGAGGAGGCGAACTTCTCTATCTGGTTGCCCGCGTCGTTCACGTAGAACTCGCGCCAGACCTCGGCGCCGGCGCGGGAGAGCACCTCGGCCAGGGTGTCGCCGAGTACGCCGCCGCGGGCGTTGCCCATGTGCATGGGGCCGGTGGGGTTGGCGGAGACGAACTCGACCATTATCTTCTGGCCGCGCAGCGCGTCGGAGCGGCCGTAATCGGCGCCCTCGGAGCGGACGGCGGCCATGACCTCGCCGTACCAGGCGGGGGCGAGGCGGAAGTTGATGAAGCCGGGGCCGGCGGCCTCGGCGGAGGCGAAGTAGCTGCCCTCAAGCGAGAGGTTCGCGATGAGCGCGTCGGCTATCTTCCTCGGCGCCATGCGCAGCGCCTTCGCGCCGGTCATGGCGTGATTTGCGGCGAAGTCGCCGTTATTGGTGTCCTTGGGCACCTCCACGCTGCCGGAGAGAGACGCGCCGGAGGGCAGCTCACCCTTTTCCGCCGCGCGCTGAAGGCTCTCCGCGAGGAGAGCGTCTATCTGAGTTTTTGCCTTTTCAACAAGATTTGCCATCTGCCGCACCGCCCTGTTCTCTAACGTTTATCCTGAATTTGTTCCGTCCGACGACGGCGTGGTCGAAGTCGACCACGTAGTCTATCTCCATGTCCCCGCCGCGCGGGCCCATGGTGGAGTGTATCTTGTGCGTGTCGAGGCCCATGGTCGCGGAGCCGAAGGGCGTGTCGTAGAGGAAGGTGTTCTTGGTGCCCTCGCGGAAGACCATTTTGCTGGTGAGCGTCCCCTCGCGGGAGAGGACGACCTCGGTGGGGGTAAAGGTGAAGGAGGTGCGGGTGCCCTGCATCCCCGTGAGCTCGCTCTCCATATAGCTGAGCTCGCCCTTACCGTCGCGGTAGCAGTATTTGCCCTCGGTGACGAGCTCGACCGTATCGTCCGAGCCCTGGGGGAAATTCTGCACGCCGGTTATTGAGATAATGACGTCTTTCAAGTAATTCACATCCTTACACATGGCCTGACATTATACATCATATGCGGCTGTATGTCAAAGACTTACGGGTCTATTTCAATGATTTTCAGCCCGGAGGCTATGGCGTAGCGGAGGGTGTTGAAGGTGCCGCCGGCGGAGCCGTTGAAGACGGCGATGACGACGCAGGAGCGGTCGACCATATATCGGTTCCGGCGCATCATGCAGTCGGGGGTGTAGTGGCGGCTGACGAGGGTGCGCTTGTCGCACTCGGCAAGCAGCCTGTCATAGCGCTCGATGCGCTCCGGCGACCAGCGCAGGTCTTGCTCCTCGCAGGGGACGGCGGCCTCGAGCGTCACATCGGGGTGGCTGCGGCGCAGCTCCGCTACGGCCTCGCCGAAGAAGGTGTCGCAGCCCTCGGCCATGCCGCAGATGAAGTGCCGCACGCCCTCGGCATACACCGCCTCCACCGCGTCGGCAAGGCTGGCCTTGAGCCTTATGCAGCGCGGGTCCGATTCATTGGTGCCCCAGGGCAGCTTTGAGCTCCGGTGCCCCGTGAAGCAGCAGGTTTTTTCCCTTGGCGTTTCGCACCTGTCCATGCCTCTCACCTCACCAGCCGATTTTATCTTCATATCATAATATTGTCAAATTATTTAATTCACGATAGCCCTTGCAAAAAGGGACCCACGGTGCTATATTATAACCGACAACCGAAAAGATGTCTTCGGGGCAGGGTGAAATTCCCGACCGGCGGTAAAGTCCGCGAGCGGAGGCTTGGGCCAAAGCATGAATCGGTGTGATTCCGATACCGACAGTAAAGTCTGGATGGAAGAAGATGCGTGTGTTGCATTTGCGAACATTGCGCCCGAAGGAGACACCTTCGGGCGTTAATCTTTGTTGGAAGGTGCATATCAAAATGGATGCAGCAAAGAAAAGCTCAGGATTGACCCGTCGTATGGACACCAAGAAGATGGCCATACTCGCCATGATGGCAGCTCTGGCCTATGTCGTTATGCTGGTGGGCCGCGTGCCTATAGTGCTCTGGCTCAAGTACGACCCCAAAGACGTCATCATCGCCATAGCGGCCTTCATCTACGGGCCCATGGCCGGCGTGGGCATCTCCGTGGTGGATTCGCTCATAGAAATGCTCACGGCGAGCGACACGGGCATCTGGGGCTTCATTATGAACGTGCTCTCCACCTGTTCTCTGGTCGTGCCCGCCGCGCTCATTTACCGCAGGCGCCACACGATAAAGGGCGCCGTGCTCGGCCTCATCGTCGGCAGCGTGCTCTGCGTCGCGGCGATGCTGCTGTGGAACTGGCTCGTCACCCCGTTTTACATGGGTCAGCCGAGGGAGGCCGTGGAGGAGCTGCTTATCCCGTACTTCCTGCCCTTCAACGCCTTCAAGGCCAGCGTGAACTCCACACTCACCGTACTGCTCTACAAGCCGGTGGTCACGGCCCTGCGTAAGGCTAAGCTCGTGCCCGAGTCTGAGCACGCCGCGCCCCCCGTGGCTGGCAAGAAGCGCCTTGGCGTGTATCTCGCGGCGCTCGTGGTCCTGGCTACGCTCATCCTGCTGGGCTTCGTCCTCGCGGGCAAGATCTGAGCCGACACATAAAAAGCGGCCCCGTCCAGAACGGACGGGGCCGCTTTTTGCTTCAGCCGCAGGCGCCGAGCACGTCGGCAAGCAGCTCGCGCGTACACTCGAGTACGGCGGCGGCTCCCTCGCCGCAGGCCGCGCAGCGTATGCCGCACACGGCGGTTACCGTGGCGCCGAGCTTCCGGGAGAGACCTTCGGCAAACATGTCGCTCACGACGTCGCTGTACCCGGGGCGCAGCAGCGTGCGCAGAACGGGCTCGCCGCCGTCGCAGTAGGCCACGCTCACGCTGCCTATCTCCGGCGCGCCGCCTCCGCTTATCTTAACCAGCGTGTCGTTGCCGCGAAAATTGAGCGTCACGCTTATTGGGAGGCCCAGAGCCTCCCGCTCAAAACTGAGCTTTTGCAAATCACTTTTCCCCACTTTCCGTGCCGTGCTTTTTACTGCCTTTGCCGAAGGGCCAGGCACGGTTTTTGTCCACCAGACCCAGAACGACCAGCGCCAGTCCCAGCACGATGCCGGTCACCGAGCGGAACGTGTCCCCAACAGAGAACATGCCGCCCACGCACAGTAGCGTACCGCAGATGACGAGTATGATGTCAGTTGCCTTTTCCACGGCGAACCTCCAATGACAAATTGTGTTGACATAATATCACAGTGTACGCGCTTATTCAAGCCCCTCAACGACACTTATCTGCGACACGCCCATTTTTTCCATGAGCGCGGCCGCCTCGGGCGTTATACGCTCGCCGCAGACGGCTATCGGTATCGCGGGCGGGCAGCTCACCGCAGCCTCGGCGCACACGCGGCCCACGGCCTCGCTCACCGGTACGCTCACGCGCCGCGAGAGCAGCGCCTCGCGCGGGGAGAGCACCCGCTCGCCTGGCTCGGGGAGGCTCTGAAGCCTGCGCGGGACCGGCCTGGGACGCGGCAGAGCGCGCCTGACCGTATCGTACGCGCCCTCGTCAAGCCCGGGCGTGAACATCAGCACGACCCAGTCGGCGTCCACGTACTCGGCCTCGCTGCGCCAGCCGCGCAGGCAGGAGGCAAGCTCCGGGCCCGTACAGCCGAAGTATGCGGCGGGGAGGGCCAGCTTAAGCGGGTCGCCCTCGGGCGGAGTCAGCCCCAGCTCGCGCGAGAGTGCCGCAACGCGCCGCGCCGTCTCGCGTATGAGCGCGGGGTAGTCCTTGCCCAGCCTGTCGGCGCAGAGGTCGAGTGACTGCAAAATGAGGTACGAGGGGCTCGAGGAGCCGAAGACGGAGAGCGAATGCCGCGCTTCGGCCTCATACGCCGCCACAGCACCCTTCGCGACGTGCAGATACGCCCCGCCCGTCAGCACAGGCAGGGTCTTGTGCGCGGAGTCGCAGCACATATCAGCGCCTAGGTCGAGCGGATGGCGGGAGGGGGAGAGGAACTTCAAATACGCCCCGTGCGCGTTGTCCACCAGGAGCGGCACTCCGTGCGCGTGACAGACCTCCGCCAGTGCCGCTATGTCCTGTACGCCGCCGAGGTAGTCTGGTGAAGTTATGTAAACCGCAAGCGGCCTCTCGCCCGCGTCCAGCGCCCGCCCGAGCGCCTCGGGCGAGACGGGGCAGGAGCAGAGGGGGGAGGGCTCGTCTGGGTAGAGCCAGACCGGCTCGAGCCCGAGCAGGGCGCAGCCGTGCAGGAAGCTCTTGTGCGCGTTCCGGGCGGCGAGGATGCGGTTCGCAGCGCCCTCGGGCCGGTAAATGTACGCGAGGTGGAGCATGGCCTTGACGCACTGGGAGCTGCCCCCGGCGGAGTAGAAGGTGTGGCGCGAGCCGAAGAGCTCCGTGGTGTTCTCCTCGCTCTCGAGGATGACGCCCTCGGGGCAGGCGAGGTCGTCCGCGCCCGGTACCTCGGTGATGTCGAGCGCCTCGCAGCCGAGCTCACCGCGGCCCTTGTGGCCGGGCATGTGGAGCCGGATGGCGACGGTCTCGCAGTAGCCACGCACGAAGTCGCAGATGGGCGTGCTCATTCGTCCTTACCGAGCTCCATTGCGGCCTGGAGCATTATGGCGCATTCCATGCGCTTTTTGAAGAGACGGCAGCCGTATTCGTAGACTCCGCCTATGCTGCCCGTGGCGTGGTAGCTGTTGGCCGCGCAGCCGCCGGAGCAGTAGAGCCTGGCCCAGCAGTCCTTGCAGTCAGGCCGGGAGTAGGCGTTGCAGGCGCGGAACTCGTCCTGCACGGCGGTGTTGGTGACGCCGTCCCAGATGTTGCCGAGGCTGTACTTCGGGTCGCCGACGAACTGGTGGCAGGGGAAGAGCTCGCCCCAGGGGGTGACGGCCATGTACTCGGTGCCGCTGCCGCAGCCGGTGACGCGCTTGTAGATGCAGGGGCCGTGCTTGAGGTCGACCATGTAGTGGTAGAAGGTGATGGGCTTGCCCTCGCGCCAGCGGCGGAGCATGTCCTTCGCGAGTATCTCGTACTGCTCGCAGAGGACGGGGAAGTCCTCCTCAGTGAGTGCGCAGGGGTCGCCGGGCGCGCAGACGACGGGCTCCATGCTGAGCTCGGTGAAGCCGAGGTCGGCCATGTGGAAGAGGTCATTCGTGAAGTCGGTATTGTAGTGCGTGTAGGTGCCGCGCATGTAATAGCTCTTGTCGCCGCGCTTTGCGACGAAGCGCTGGAAGTTCGGCACGATGCGCTCATAGCTGCCGTTGCCCGCGACATCGACGCGGAAGCGGTCGTTGACCTCCTTGCGGCCGTCGAGGGAGAGCACGACGTTGTGCATCTCGCGGTTGCAGAACTCGGTGACCTCGTCGTCGAGCAGCACGCCGTTGGTGGTGAGGGTGAAGCGGAAATTCTTGCCCGCGTCCTTTTCGATGGAGCGCGCGTAGGCGACGAGGTCCTTGACGACCTGCCAGTTCATGAGCGGCTCGCCGCCGAAGAAGTCGACCTCGAGGTTGCGGCGGGTGCCGGAGTTTTCGACGAGAAAGTCGAGTGCGCGCTTTCCGACCTCGAAGGACATGATTGCCCTCTCGCCGTGGTACTTGCCCTGGCTGGCGAAGCAGTAGGAGCAGTTGAGGTTGCAGGTGTGGGCGACGTGGAGGCAGAGGGCCTTTATTACGTGGGACGAGCCCTTGTAGTCGGCGGCGAGCTGCTCGTAGTCGTCGGGGGTGAAGAGCTTGTGTGTGCGCTCGAGCTCCGCGATGTCGTCGAGGCACTCGAGCACGTCGGAGCGTGTGACGTCGGGGTATTTTGCGCAAATCTCGGCGCAGATCTCGTCTGCGGAGCGGGACTTGTACATTTCGATTATGTCGTAGGCGACGTCGTCGACGAGGTGGACGGAGCCGGAGGCGGTGTCGAGGACGATGTCGTAGCCATTGAGCTTGTACTGGTGGACCAAAGGAGGGCCCCCTTTCTCAGGAATGCATAAAAAGACGCCGCCTCGTGGGGAGACGGCGCCGTTTTTTTCAGCGTGCGCTAATTATTTCTTCTCGCAGGGCTGGTTGGCAACGCCGCAGCTGGTCTTGCAGGCGGACTGGCAGGAAGTCTGGCACTCGCCGCAGCCGCCGTTCTTGACGCTGGCGCAGAGATCACGGGTCTCAAGGGTCTTGATCCTCTTCATAATAAATACTCCATTCTAAGTGCCGAAGGCACGTATTTACATTTATATAGACTAAAACATTGCGGCCCCGATGTCAAGGGGGAAATGTTCCGAGAGGCGCACACGCAGAAACGTAAGAAGGGGGAACCCCCGGCGAGGGTTCCCCCTTGGACCCCCTCCTGCGCTTCAATAAGCACAAGAGAATTCCGCGCTCTGCGGAGCGCGGGCAGGGGCGCTGCCCCTGCACCCCGCCGCCTTTGAAAAGGCGGGCGAAACTTTCATTAGCGCGCGGAGCGCGCAGGTCACATTACCGAGAAGCGGAACACGGTACGATGGCGGTATTTTGCACCTTTTTTCAGCACGGGGGAGGGGAAGTTCGGGTGATTCGCGGCGTCCGGGAAGGCCTGCGTCTCAAGGCAGAAGCCCCAGCGGCGGGCATAGGGCGCGCCGCCCTTGCCCCTCGGGAAGCCGTCCATGCCGTTCCCGGAGTAAAACTGCACGCCCGGCTGCGTCGTCAGCACGTCCATGCACACGCCGGTCTCGTCGCTCACCGCGCGCGCCGCGGGACGCAGAGTCCCCGCCTCGCCGCTCACGACCCAGTTCTGGTCGAAGCCGCCAGCGAGGCGCAGAGCCTCGAAGGGCGCGTCCGCCCCCTCTCCGATGACCACGCCCGCGCGCAGGTCCATCGGCGTGCCTTCCACCGGCTCTATCGCGCCTGTGGGGATGAGCGAGCCGTCCGTCGGCGTATATGCGTCGCCGAATATGCTCACCCGCTGCGCGCTCACCGGCCCTGAGCCGTGGCCCGAGAGGTTGAAATACGCGTGGCTCGTCAGATTGCACACCGTGTCCGCGTCAGACACCGCGTAATAGTCTATCGTGAGTGCCCCGTCCGCAAGCGTGTACGTCACCCTCACGTCCAGCCGCCCGGGATAGCCCGCGTCGCCGTCGGCGCTCACAAGCGAGAGCACCAGCCGCGAGTCTGTGGCGTCCTCTATCGTCCAAATACGCTTGTCAAAGGCCACTGGGCCGCCGTGGAGGTGGTTCTCCCCGTCGTTTTTCGGCAGCAGATACTCCCGGCCGCCTAGCGTGAAGCGCGCGCCGCCTATCCGGTTCGCGCAGCGGCCCACGATGGCCCCGCAAAAGCCCGTCTGCTCCCGGTAGGCCTCCAGACTGTCAAAGCCCAGCGCCACGTCCAGCAGACCCCGGCGCGAGGGCACCCTCAGCGAGCGCAGCGCCCCGCCGTAGCTGAGCACCTCCGCCTCCAGCCTGCCGCCGGAGAGCCGCACGCACTGCGCCTCGCCACCGCCGGGGAGAGTTCCGAACGGAGTTATGTTAACCGACATTTATCTCAGCCTCCTTAGAGCTCAAGCGCCCTGAGCGCCTCGGTTATATCCTCAAAGGCCATGGAATGCGAGGCCTTGACGAGCACCGTGTCCCCGCGCCGGAGCTGACGGGGGAGGTCCGCGATGAGCTCGGCCTTGCTCGCGTAGTGCCGACCGCCCATGACGGCGGAGAGCTCGCCCGCGGTCAGGAGCAGCGCGCCCGCGTCGAGCGCGGCGCGGCCGGTCTCGCGGTGGAATTCCTCGCTGCGTTCGCCGAGCTCGAGCATGTCGCCGAGCACGCACACCAGCCGTCCGCCGAGGTCAGCGGCGGAGAGTATGGCCAGCTGCGTGGAGTCCGGGTTCGCGTTGTAGCAGTCGTCGACTATTGTGAGGCAGCCGGTGTCGATGACGCTGGCGCGGCGGCCGACGGGCTGGTAATCCGCTATACCCGCGGCGATGTCGGCGTCGGGCACGCCCAGCTCTATGCCCACCGCCGCGGCGGCGAGCGCGGCGTAGACCATGTGCCGCCCAAAGGCCCGGACGCGCGTTTCGATGCGGTGCGCCCCGCTCACGACGGTGAACTCGGAGCCCTCCGCGCCGAGGCAGCGGTAGTTCTCGGCTCGCACGTCGCAGTTTTCGCCGAGGCCGTAGCTGAGCTTGCGCTGCTCACATTTGAGCGGGGCGAGCAGGTCGTCGTCGCCGTTCACGATGACGAGGCCGTCGCGCGGCATCTCGCCGAGCAGCTCGGTCTTGGCCCGGAGCACGCCGCGGCGGTCGCCGAGGGATTCAAGGTGGGAGCGGCCTATGAGCGTGTAGACGGCGATGTCCGGCCTCGCCATCATGCCGAGGCGCTGCATCTCGCCGAAGTGGTTTATGCCGAGCTCGATGACCGCGGCCTCGGTTTCGGGGCCTATGCGGAAGATGGTGAGCGGGACGCCGAGCTCGTTGTTGAAATTCTTCTCCGTGCGCAGGGTGTTGTACCGCCTGGCGAGGACGCAGGCGACCATCTCCTTGGTGGTGGTCTTGCCGGAGCTGCCCACTATGCCTACGACGGGTACGGACACGGCCTCTCGACAGCGCGCGGCGAGTTTTGCCATGGCCTGGGCCACGTCGGGCACGGTGACGACCGGGCCGGAGACGCCCTCGGGCACCCTCTGCGCGAGGCAGCAGGGCGCGCCGGCTTCGAGCGCGGCGGCGATGAACTCGTGCCCGTCGCGCCTTGCGCCGGGCAGGGCGCAGAACATCAGCCCGGGCGCGACCTCGCGGTTATCCCGCACCGCGCCGGTCACCGCGCGCTCGGCTCCGCCGCCGTGGAGCGTGCCGCCGGTGTATTCTGCGACCTTTGCTACCGTCATGTCTATCATGCGTACTTCTCCATAGAGGCGTCTATTATCCTCTGGCAGAGCTCGGCATAGGAGATGCCGAGCACGGCGGCCTCCTGGGGCACGAGGCTGGTGGGCGTCATGCCGGGGAGGGTGTTTATCTCGAGGAACCAGAAGTTCCCGTCCTCGTCGTAGATGAAATCCGCGCGCGAGTAGGCGGCGAGGCCCAGCGCGTTATAGACGGTGAGCGCCGCCTTGGCGAGGCGCTCCTCGGCCTCGGCGGGGATGGGGGCGGGGGTGATCTCCTCCGCGGCGCCGGGCTGGTACTTGTTCTTGTAGTCGTAAAAGCCGGTGAGCGGGCGTATCTCTATGCTGGGCAGGGCCGCGCCGTCGAGTATGCCTATCTGTATCTCGCGCCCGGCTATGTAGCGCTCCACGACCACGGCGCCGCCCTCGGCGCGCGCGGCCTCGAGGGCGCGCAGCAGCTCCTCACGCGTGTGTGCGATGTCGACGCCTATGCTGGAGCCGGAGTCCACGGGCTTGACGACGCAGGGGAGCGCGGTCTCGGCGCAGACGGCCTCGGGCTCGAGCGTGCGTACGTCGTAGAGCTTCCACTCGGGCGTGAGCACGCCGAAGGGGGCGACGACGCGCTTGGTGAGGTCCTTATCCATCGCAATGGCGCTGCCGAGGTGGCCGCTGCCGGTGTATCTGATGCCGAGCAGGTCAAAGGCGGCCTGGACCTTGCCGTCCTCGCCGCAGCGGCCGTGCAGGGCCATGAAAACTATGTCCGCCATCGCGCAGAGCTCGAGTACACGGTCGCCGAACATGGACTCGGACTTGAGCTTTCTCGCGGCCTTGACCGCCTCGAGGTCGGGGGCGGCCTCGTCGATGCGCGTCCCGCCGAGCGCGGGGGGATTTTCGAATATGCCCTCGAGCGTGCCGGGGTAGTCCTCGAGGCCGAAGAACATGTCGCAGAGCACGACCCTGTGCCCGAGCTCCATGAGCGCGGCTGCTATCTTGGTCCCGCTGGAGAGTGAGACGTTCCGCTCCGGCGAGAGCCCGCCGCAGAGCACGACTATATCCATATATGAGCACCTCTTTCCAAAGTACTGCGAGTATAGCATACTATGCGGCGCATTTCAAACCATTTACAGTCCCTTCTTCGGGCCCGGCGCATTTTTTGCGCGGGCCGCTTGACATCCGCCGCGGCGGGGCGTATACTTGCGGTAATCGAACAGGATTTTCAGGGCGGAGTGAAATTCTCCACCGGTGGTATAGCCCACGAGCCGCAAGGTATGATTCGGTGCGATTCCGAAGCCGACAGTATAGTCTGGATGAAAGAAAATCTTTTCACGCAGCGAAAGCTGTGCATTTGATTTGCTCTGGAATGTATGTCATTCCGGAGTTTTTTTGTTCCCCCTTGGGGGGACGATGCCTGCACGCAAAACGCCGCCGAAATGTAGCCCTGAACAGCTTGTTCAGGGCATTTTTGTTTTTCCGGAGGCGAAATATGACGGACACAGAATACATGCGCATGGCCCTTGAGCTGGCCGGGCGCGGCGCGGGCCGGACCTCGCCGAACCCCATGGTCGGGGCCGTCATCGTCAAGGACGGGCGTGTCATAGGCGAGGGCTTCCACGAACGCTGCGGCGAGGCGCACGCGGAGCGCAACGCCCTCGCGCACTGCACGGAGCCGCCCGCGGGCGCGACGATGTACGTCACGCTCGAGCCCTGCTGCCACCAGGGCCGCCAGCCGCCCTGCACCGACGCCATCCTCGAGGCGGGGATCGCACGCGTCGTGGTCGGCTCGGACGACCCGAACCCCCTCGTTGCCGGCAAGGGCATCGACATCCTCCGCCGCGCGGGCGTGGAGGTCGAGACGGGCGTGCTCAAGGCCGAGTGCGACGCGCTCAACTACGTGTTCTTCCACTACATCACCACGGGCCTGCCCTATGTGGTCATGAAATACGCCATGACGCTCGACGGCAAGATAGCCACCTACTCGGGCAAGTCGAAGTGGATAACCGGCGAGGCCGCGCGCGAGCAGGTACACCGCGACCGGGCGCGATACAGCGCCATCATGGCTGGGGTCGGCACCGTCCTCGCGGACGACCCGATGCTCAACTGCCGCGTCGAGGGCGGGCGCGACCCGGTCCGCGTCATCTGCGACTCGCACCTGCGCACCCCGCTCACGAGCCGCATCGTCGCCAGCGCGCGGGAGATACCGACAATCCTTGCCACGGTCGGCGCGGGCAAGGAGGCCGCCGCCCCCTACGAGGCCGCGGGCTGCCGGGTCTGGACGCTCCCGGAGCGCGGCGGGCGGCCCGACCTCGCGGAGCTCATGCGCCGCCTCGGCGCAGAGGGCATAGACAGCGTCCTGCTCGAGGGCGGCGGCACGCTCAACTGGACGGCCCTCGAGAGCGGCATCGTAAACCGCGTCCAGGCCTATATCGCGCCCAAGCTCTACGGCGGAGCGGGGGCGAAGTCGCCCGTCGGCGGCCAGGGCGTGGAGGAACCGGCCCGGGCTGTGAAACTCAGGGACATAAGCGTCCGCCGCCTGGGCGGGGACATACTTTTGGAAGGGGAGGTCGAGAGCCTTGTTCACGGGAATAGTTGAGGAGCTGGGCGCGATCCGCGCCGTCAGGCGGGGCGCCGCCTCCGCCGTGCTGAGCATAGGGGCCGCCGAGGTGCTCTCGGATTTGAAGATCGGCGACAGCGTCGCGGTCAACGGTGTCTGCCTCACGGTCACGAGCCTGGACGACGGCGGCTTCACGGCGGACGTCATGCACGAGACGCTCAGCCGCTCATCCCTCGGCGCGCTCGTGCCGGGCAGCCGCGTGAATCTCGAGCGCGCCATGCCCGCGAACGGCCGCTTCGGCGGGCACATTGTCTCCGGCCACATCGACGGCACCGGCAAGATCGCCTCCGTCCGCCCGGACGACAACGCGCTCTGGTACACGATAAGCGCCGCGCCGGAGCTGCTGCGCTACATCGTCGAAAAGGGCTCCATCACCATAGACGGCATCAGCCTCACGGTGGCGGCGGTGGACGAGGTGAGCTTTTCCGTCTCGCTCATCCCGCACACGGCGGCGGTGACGACGCTCGGCAAAAAGCGCGCGGGCGACATCGTGAACCTTGAGACGGACATCATAGGCAAGTACGTGGAAAAGCTCCTGCGCCTGGCCCCGGAGCCGGAGCGGCAGGGGGGCATCAGCCTGGAATTTCTGGCCGAGAACGGCTTTTGATACGAGAAGGAGGAAGAAGACATGGACAACAGGTTCTGCACCGTGGAAGAGGCTCTTGACGAGCTGCGCGCGGGGCGCATAATAATATCGATAGACGACCCGGACCGCGAGAACGAGGGCGACATGATCTGCGCCGCCGAGTTCGCGACGACGGAGAACGTGAACTTCATGGCCAAATACGCCAAGGGCCTCATCTGCACACCTATGAGCGAGGAGATAGCCGCCTCGCTGGGGCTTGAGCAGATGGTGAAGGTGAACACGGACAATCACTGCACGGCCTTCACCGTGTCCATAGACCATGTGGACACCACGACGGGCATCTCGGCCGCCGAGCGCGGCTACACCTGCCGCAAATGCGTCGACCCGGACGCGAAGCCGGAGGACTTCCGCCGTCCCGGCCATGTTTTCCCGCTGACGGCGCGGCGCGGGGGCGTGCTGGTGCGCAACGGCCACACGGAGGCAACAGTGGACCTCTGCCGCCTCGCGGGCCTGAAGGAGTGCGGCCTCTGCTGCGAGATAATGCGCGACGACGGCACCATGATGCGCACGACGGAGCTGCTCGAGAAGGCGGCTGAGTGGGGCCTCAAGGTCATCTCCATCAAGGCGCTGCAGGACTACTGCCGCCTGCACGACAGGCACATGCACTGCGAGGCGAGTGCCAAGCTGCCCACTCGCTACGGCGATTTCCAGATACTCGGCTATGTGAACGACATCACCGGCGAGCACCACGTAGCGCTAGTGAAGGGCGACATAGGCGACGGGCAGAACATCCTCTGCCGCGTTCACTCGGAGTGCCTGACCGGCGACGTGTTCGGCTCCTGCCGCTGCGACTGCGGCCAGCAGCTGGCCGCGGCGATGCAGCAGATAGAGCGCGAGGGCAGGGGAGTACTGCTCTACATGCGCCAGGAGGGCCGCGGCATAGGCCTCATCAACAAGCTCAAGGCCTACGAGCTCCAGGAGCAGGGCTTCGACACCGTGGACGCCAACGTGAAGCTCGGCTTCGCCCCGGACCTGCGCGAGTACTGGACAGGCGCGCAGATACTCCGCGACCTCGGCGTGCGCACCATGCGCCTGCTCACGAATAACCCGGACAAGGTGTATCAGCTCTCGGACTTCGGCCTCGAGATAGTCGAGCGCGTCCCCATCCAGGTCGAGGCCACGAAGGAGGACCTTTTCTACCTGCGCACCAAGCAGCAGCGCATGGGCCACATACTCAACTACTGAAAAACTTATAATGGAGGTACTTAAAAATGAAGGTTTTTGAAGGCAAGCTCGTATCCGAGAACATAAAGATAGGCATCGTCGCGGCGAGGTTCAACGAGTTCATCGTCTCCAAGCTGCTCAGCGGCTGCGAGGACGGACTGCTCCGCCACGGCGTGAAGCCGGAGGACATCTCCGTCGCCTGGGTGCCGGGCGCGTTCGAGATACCGCTGGTGCTCTCCAAAATGGCCGAGAGCGGCAAGTACGACGCGGTCATCGCCCTCGGCGCGGTGATCCGCGGCAGCACCAGCCACTACGACTATGTGTGCAGCGAGGTCTCGAAGGGCGTGGCGGCCGTCTCGCTCAAGAGCGGCATCCCCGTCATGTTCGGCGTCCTGACCACGGACACCATTGAGCAGGCCATAGAGCGCGCGGGTACCAAGGCGGGCAACAAGGGCGCGGAGTGCGCTCAGGGCGCCATAGAGATGGTGAATCTGCTCCGGGAGCTGGAAGGCTGAACATGCTGAATCTGCTTTTTGACTACGACGGCACGCTGCACGACAGCATGAAGATATACGCCCCCTCCGTGCAGCTCTCTTATGACAGGCTCGCCGCAAAGGGCCTGGTCGAGCCCCGGAGGCTCAGCGAGGAGGAGCTGCGCCCCTGCATAGGCATGACGCCGGACGAGATGTGGCGCTATTTCATGCCGGACATAGACGGGGAGGAGAAGGAGTACTGCTCCCGTCTGGTGGGCGAGAACATGCTAGACCTGGTGCGGCGCGGCGAGGCAAAGCTCTATGACGGCGTGCCGGAGGCGCTATCCGAGCTGCGGCGCATGGGCTTTCGCCTGATACTGCTGAGCAACTGCCCCATCTCGTATCTCGAGGCGCACATGGAGCAGTTTGAGCTGGGGCGGTATTTCGAGGGCCTCTATTGCGCCGAGCAGTTCGGCTACCGGCCCAAATACGAGATAGCCGCCGAGCTCCGGGAGCGCTATGACGGTCCCTTCGCCGTGGTGGGCGACAGGCGCCAGGACATGGAGATAGCGAAGCGCAATTCCCTGCCCGCCATAGGCTGCCTCTACGGCTACGCCGAGCCCGGCGAGCTCGACTGCGCCGAGTACCTTGCCTCCGCCCCCTCCGAGCTCCCCCGCCTCGCCGCCCTCTGCGCCGAGCGCTGCGGGAAATGAAATATCCCCGGGACCCTGCGGTCCCGGGGATATTTATACCCTGAAAAACGAAAAACCGGAATCGAAAGATTCCGGTTTTAGCTGGTGGAGACTGCTGGACTCGAACCAGTGACCTCCTGCGTGTGAAGCAGGCGCTCTAACCTGCTGAGCTAAGCCTCCGTAGGTGGTGACCCGTACGGGATTCGAACCCATGTTACCGCCGTGAAAGGGCGGTGTCTTAACCACTTGACCAACGGGCCATAAGGCTCCGGGGCGCCAGAGGCGCCCCGGTGGTAGCGGCGACTGGATTCGAACCGGTGACACTTCGGGTATGAACCGAATGCTCTGGCCAACTGAGCTACGCCGCCAAAAGGCAAAGTGAATTATACCCGACTATTGGCGTCTTGTCAACACATTTTTTTGGCGGCGCGCCCATTTTTTTGTCTCAGAGCCTCACAAGCTCGTATTTCCTGCTTCCCAGGCCTATCTTCTCCGCGTGCTCGGTGGTGGAGCGCCAGTCCGTGGTCGGCGCGATGTCGGTGAAGTGGTCGTGGTGCGTGTGCTCGGCTTCGCCCAGCATGCTGTTCATTATGGGCGGCTGGGCGTTCACCGCGTCCACGCAGGCCATGTCTATCGCCACGGGGTCGAAGGACGCGAACATGCCCACGTCCGGCACCACCGCCGCATCGTTTTCAGAGTGGCAGTCGCAGACGGGGGAGATGTCCAGCGCCAGAGAGATGTGGAAATTGGGCTTTCCCTGGCAGACGGCCTTGGCGTACTCGGCTATCTTGCAGCCGAGAATGTCGTTGGCCTCGTCGTGCGCGGGGGCGACGGCGTCCTTCGGACATACGCCGATGCAGCGGCCGCAGCCGACGCAGCGGTCGTGGTCTATCGTGCACTTGCCGTTTTCAATGACGGGAGCGCCGTGGGCGCAGACACGCGCGCAGGCGCCGCAGCCTATGCAGTATTTCTGCTTCACGAAGGGCTTGCCCGCCGAGTGCATCTCCATCTTACCGGCCCTGGAGCCGCTGCCCATGCCGAGATTCTTCAGCGCGCCGCCGAAGCCCGTCATCTCATGGCCCTTGAAGTGGGAGAGCGAGATGATTATGTCCGCGTCGGCGATGGCGCGGCCTATCTTCGCCTCCTTGACGTACTCGCCGCCCTCGACGGGGATGAGCGCCTCGTCCGTGCCCTTGAGACCGTCGGCGATTATGGAGTGCACGCCGGTCTGGAAGGGGTTGAAGCCGTTGCGGTAGGCGCTGTCAAGGTGGTCGAGCGCGTTCTTGCGCCCGCCAATGTAGAGGGTGTTGCAGTCCGTGAGGAAGGGCTTGCCTCCCAGCTCCTTTATGTAATCGCAGACCTCGCCGGCCCAGTTCGGGCGCAGGAAGGCGAGATTGCCCGGCTCCCCAAAGTGTATCTTGACGGCCACGAACTTGCCGTCGAAGTCTATGCTCTCAAATCCGGCCTGCTTCATGAGGCGGCGCAGCTTTATGAGCAGGCTCTGCCCGTGGGCGCGCATATCGGAAAAATAGACCTTTGATCCAGACATGTTTGGTATTCCTCCCAACACAGTTTTGTACAATATTAACACATTCTGCCCTCAATAACAACGCCGGGGATGATGTTAATTTGTTGACAAATATATTGGCCGATGATAGAATCAAAGCAAGATATTGAGGGCCTTATCGCCACAAAAGTGAAATTTTTAACATTATTGGGGGAAAATTGACAAGACTTCACATAGATATACACGGGATAGTGCAGGGCGTGGGCTTTCGCCCCTTTGTGCACCGGCTGGTCGGGCAATACGGCCTGACGGGCTGGGTGCGGAACAGCTCCGAGGGCGCGGAGCTGGAGCTTGAGGGCGCGGAGGAGGCTCTTGAGGGCTTCCTCTCGGCGCTCAGGGAGAGCGCACCGCCGCTGGCGCTCATCGAGTCCGTGGAGGCCCGGCGCGTGACGGGGGGAGAGCCCTTCGAGGGCTTTCGCATAGTCCCGAGCGAGCGCGGGGAGCGCATGCGGACGCTGGTCTCGCCGGACGCGGGCATCTGCCCGGACTGCCTGCGCGAGCTGCTCGACCCCGCCGACAGGCGCTATCGCTATCCCTTCATAAACTGCACCAACTGCGGGCCGCGCTTCACGATAATCCGTTCCGTCCCCTACGACCGGGCATACACCTCCATGTCGGAGTTTCCGATGTGCCCGGACTGCGCGGCGGAGTTTGCGGACATTGAAAACCGGCGCTACCACGCCCAGCCCGACTGCTGCCCGGCCTGCGGGCCGAAGACCTTCTTCCTCGACGAGGGGGGCCGCCGGCTGCCGGGCGACGGCATCGAGGCGGCGCGGGAGCTCATAAAATCGGGCGGTATCCTCTGCGTCAAGGGCCTTGGCGGGATGCATCTCGCCTGTTTCGCGGAGGATGAGGCGGCGGTGGCGCGGCTGCGCCTCCGCAAGCACCGGGACGAAAAGCCCTTCGCCGTGATGTGCCGGGACGCCGCCGCCGCGCGGCGGCTCTGCGAGGTCTCCGAGGCCGAGGAGCGGGCGCTCACGTCCTTCCGCCGGCCCATAGTGCTGCTCAAAAAGCGCTCTCGCGGCACGTACTTGCACCTGAGCGAGAACAACTCCATTGGCGTAATGCTCCCGTACACGCCGCTGCACGTGCTGCTCCTGGGCGATGATCTCGACTGCCTCGTGATGACGAGCGCGAACCTCTCCGATACGCCCATCGTGTACAAAAACGCCGAGGCGGCGGAAAGGCTCGCGGGCATCGCGGACGGCTTCCTGCTGCACGACCGCGAGATACTCACCCGCTGTGACGACTCGCTCATACGCATATACGAGGGCCGGGACTACCCCGTCCGGCGCTCGCGCGGCTACGCGCCGCATCCGATTTCAGTCAATCACCTCGCTGAAGGGCTGCTCGCCTGCGGGGCGGAGCAGAAGGCGGGCTTCTGCATCTCGAAGGAGGGCCACGCCTTCCCGAGCCAGCACATAGGCGACCTCAAGAACCTTGAGACGCTCGACTGCTACGAGGAGCAGCTGCGCCATTTTGCGCAGCTTTTCGACTTTGAGCCCCTGGCCGCGGCCTGCGATATGCACCCGGACTACCTCTCCACCGAGGTCGCGGAGCGCATCGCGAGCGAGCGGGGCATACCGCTCCTGAGAGTGCAGCACCACCACGCGCACATGGTCTCCTGCATGGCGGACAACGGCCTCGAGGGCGAGTGCCTGGGCCTCATCTGGGACGGCACGGGCCTCGGCGCGGACGGCGCCATCTGGGGCGGGGAGCTTCTCGCGGGCGGCGCGCGGGGCTTTGAGCGGCTCGGCTCGATACGGCCTATCCCGCTCCCCGGCGGCGACGTGGCGACAAAGGAGATATGGCGCGTCTCCGAAGCGTTCAGATACGAGGCGGGGCTTGAAAACGAGAACGCCGCGATACGCAGGATGCTCGAGCGCGGCCTGGTCTGCCCGAAAAGCTCGGGCATGGGCAGGCTCTTCGACGGCGTCTGCGCCCTTGCGGGCATACGCTCCGGGTGCAGCTACGAGGGTCAGGGCGCGGTGCTGCTCGAGGCCGCGGCGGACGAGGCTGAGCGCGGGGAGTACGACATCGCCCTCGAGGGCAATGTCTTCGACTGGCGGCCCATGATAAGGCAGATAGCCGCCCTGGGCGAGGCACCGGGGACGGTCGCGGCAAAGTTTATGAACACGCTCGTGAGCATGGCGGCGGCACAGTGCCGCGCGGCGGCGGAGCAGACAGGGCTCCGGCGCGTGGTGCTCTCGGGCGGGGTGTTTCAGAATATGTATCTCATGGAGCGTCTCCCGCGCGCACTCAGGGCGGCGGGGCTCGAGGTGTACACGCACAGCCGGGTGTCGCCCAACGACGAGGGCATCGCGCTCGGACAGCTCATGATCTTGGAGGCAAGCTATGTGTCTGGCGGTACCGCTTAAGATAGTTGAGATAAACGGCCTGGACGCCGTCGGCGAGGTGGAGGGCCTGCGCCGCCGGATGAGGCTGGACTTCATAAGGGAGCCGAAGATAGGCGAATACGTCATCGTCCACGCGGGCTTCGCGATAGAGCGCCTGCCGGAAAAACAGGCGCTCGAGGACATAGCGGAGTGGGCGGAGGTCGAAAATGCGCTCCGCTGAGATAATTGAGAGGATAAACGCGCTGCCGAAGCTGCGCGTGCGGCTCATGGAGGTCTGCGGCACGCACACCATGGCCATAGCCCGCGCGGGGCTAAAGCGGCTGCTGCCGGAGGGAGTGGAGCTGGTCTCCGGCCCCGGCTGCCCGGTCTGCGTGACGCCGCCGGAGCTGATGGACGCGGCGCTCGAGCTGGCCTCGAGGCCCGGCGTCACGGTGGCGAGCTATGGCGACATGCTCCGCGTCCCCGGCTCGAGGCGGGGCGACGACCTCGCCCACCGCAGGGCGCGCGGCGGCTCGGTTGAGCTGGTGTACTCGCCCATGGACGCCGTGGAGCTCGCAAAGCGGCACCCGGAGCGCAAGGTCGTGTTCCTCGGCGTCGGCTTTGAGACCACGGCCCCCGGCACGGCCGCGAGCATTCTCGCGGCAAGGGAGCAGGGCGTCCGGAACTACTCAGTGTTTCCCATGCTTCGCCTGGTCGAACCTGCGCTGCGTGCGCTCATCGGCTCCGAGGGCTTTGACGTGCAGGGCTTCCTCTGCCCGGGCCACGTCGCGGTCATCACCGGCGCGGAGCACTTCCGCTTTCTGCCCGTGGAATACGGCCTCCCCGCCGTCGTGGCGGGCTTTGAGCCGGAGGACATACTGCTCTCGGTCTACGAGCTGCTCAGGATGCTCGCGGACGGAAAACCAGGCCTCGTGAACGAATATTCCCGCACCGTGAGTGCGGAGGGCAACGCGCTCGCGCGATCGATGCTCCGCCGGGCCTTCGTCCCCGTCCGGGCCTCCTGGCGCGGGCTGGGCGAGATAGAGTCGAGCGGCCTCGCCCTTGCGCCGGAGCTTTCGGACTACGACGCCGTGAAAAAGCTCGGCATAGAGACAGGCAAAGCGGCCCCGCCCACGGCCTGCCGCTGCGGCGAGGTCATAACGGGCCGGATGCCCCCGGAGGGCTGCCCGCTCTTTGGAAAAGTGTGTACGCCGGAGGACCCCGTAGGGCCCTGCATGGTGTCCTCGGAGGGCGCCTGCGCCGCGGCGTACAAGTATCAGGAGTGCTGAAATGGACGACATCATAACCCTCGATTACGGCAGCGGCGGCAAAAAGACCTCCGCCCTCATAGACGAAATGATCCTCCCCGCGCTGGGCAACGGCGCGCTCAACGCCCTGGGCGACGGGGCGATACTCGACGGCGCGCTCGCCTTTTCGACGGACAGCTTCGTAGTCAGCCCGCTCTTTTTCCCGGGCGGCGACATAGGCAAGCTCAGCGTCTGCGGCACGGTGAACGACCTTGCCATGTGCGGCGCGGAGCCTAAATACCTCAGCCTCGCCCTCATCATCGAGGAGGGCCTGCCGACGGAGAGCCTGCGCCGCATCGTGGCCTCGATAAAGGCCGCGGCGGAGAGCGCGGGCGTCGCGGTCGTCACCGGCGACACCAAGGTGGTCGAGCGCGGAAGGGGAGACGGAGTTTACATAACAACATCCGGCATAGGCGTTTTGAAATACCCCGGCCTCGGCCCGGAGCGGATGAGGCCCGGCGACGCGGTGCTCATCTCGGGCACGGCGGGCGACCACGGCGCAGCGGTGATGCTCGCACGCGACGCGCTGATGGAAGGGGAGATACGCTCCGACTGCGCGGCGCTGAACGGCCTGGCCTCAGCCCTGTTGGGGAGCGGAGCGGCCGTACGCGTGCTGAGAGACCCGACGCGCGGCGGCGTGGCGACGACGCTCTGCGAGTTTGCGGAGAGCTCGGGCCTGGGCATAGAGCTCGACGAGGCGGCGATACCCGTCCGCCGGGACGTCTCGGCGGCCTGCGCGCTGCTGGGGCTCGACCCGCTCTACTGCGTAAACGAGGGGAAGATGCTCGCCGTCGTGGCGCCGGAGGACGCGGAGCACGCGCTCGCCGTCCTGCGCAGCCGCCCGGAGGGTGAAAACGCCGCGATAATAGGCCGCGTGATGTCCGAGAGGCGAGGGAAGGTCGTTCTCAGGACGTCGGCCGGAGGCAGCCGGATGCTGCAAAAGCTCGCGGGGGCGCAGCTTCCGCGCATATGTTAGTCCGCAATGTGTTTGGAATAAGGCTATTTTGAGAACAAAGAGGTGGAAAAGATGCAGGAATACAGGATGACCCGTATAACGAAGGAGGACATCGTCCCCACCGCACTGCGGATGCGGCACGAGGGCCGGTGGCTGGTGATGATACACGGCCAGGTGGAGCCTGACGGCCAGGTCCGCGTGAGCTACGACTACGCGGTGGACCCGGCGGTGGAGAGCTACTACGTGCTCGGCGAGACTGTGCTGCCTTCGATATCGGGCATCTACGACGAGGCCGCGCGCTGGCCGGAGTGCGAGCTGCACGAGCTCATGGGCCTGGAATTCGAGGGGCTGGACACATCGAAGCGGCTGTTTCTGCCGGAGGATATGCTCGAGACCCAGGGCAAGGGCCACATTCTGGTCACGCCGCTCTCGGAGCTCCGGGAGAAGCGCGTGGAGCAAATGGAGAAGGGAAGTGAGGACGCATGAGCTACATCGTACCGATAGGTCCGTACCATCCCGCACTGGAGGAGCCGATACACGCCAAGCTCTACACCGAGGGCGAGGTTATAAAGGACGCGGAGGTGTTCGTCGGCTACAACCACCGCGGCATTGAAAAGCTGGCCACGGAGCGCAACGCCATCCAGACGCTGGTGCTGGTGGAGCGCGTCTGCGGAATCTGCTCTCACTCGCACGCCTTCACCTATGCCATGGCGGTGGAAGGCATAAACGGCATAGAGGTACCGAAGCGCGGCGAGTATATCCGAGTCATCACCGCGGAGCTGGAGCGGCTGCACTCGCACCTGCTCTGGGCGGGCATAGCCTTCCACATCATCGGCCACGACAGCATGTTCATGCACACCTGGGACGTGCGCGAGCTCATCATGGATATGCTCGAGACCTTCACCGGCAACCGCGTGAACTACGGCATGGTCACCATCGGCGGAGCGAGACGCGACATCTCCGACGAGCTCAGGCGTGACATGCTCGCAAAGCTCGACAAGGTCGGCCCCATCGTGGACAGGATAGTGGACATCAGCCTGAACGACAAGACCATCGCCATGCGCACCAAGGGCGTCGGTGTTATGTCAACCGAGGACGCCATACGCATGGGCGCGGTCGGCCCGCACGCGAGGGCCTCGGGCGTGAAGATAGACGTCCGCCGAGACGCGCCGTACTCGTCCTACGATGACTTCGAGTTCGACGTGCCTACCTGCGACAGCTGCGACGTGTTTGCGCGCGTGGTGGTGAGGCTGCTCGAGTGCTACGAGAGCGTGAAGATACTCCGCCAGGCGCTGGAGAACCTCCCGGCCGGGCCGATAAACCTGGGCAACAAGATACCGAAGATTAAAGAGGGCGAGTTCGTGGCGAGGCACGAGGCCCCGCGCGGCCAGCTCTCGCACAAGGTTGCGGGCAACGGCGGACAGCTCAACCAGCGCGTGAGCATCCATGTGCCGAGCTACAAGAATACGCCCACGGTGCCGCACATGCTGCGCGGGAACACCGTGGCGGACGCGGGACTCATCATCGCGAGCATAGACCCCTGCTTCAGCTGCCTCGACAGGTGATATGCACGAGCTTGCGATAATGCAGAGCGTAGTTGCCCTCTGCGAGCGGGAGGCGGCGGAAAAGGGCTTTTCGCGCGTAAGGAGAATAGCCCTCGCCGTCGGCGCGGTCAGCGGCTTTGAGCCGGGGTGCATGTTCGAGTTTTTCCCGGCGGCGGCCCTGGGCAGCGTTGCCGAGGGCGCGAGGCTCGAGACGCGGGTCATCCCCGCTGCCATAGAGTGCCCGGACTGCGGCTACACCGGCGAGGCGCACGGGGCGGAATGTCCCCGCTGCGGCGGCTGGGGCTTCAGACTGACGCAGGGCAGGGAATTTTATATCGATTCGATTGAAGTTGAGTAATGAGGAGGTGTCAACTTGGAGGCAAAGCGTAAGGCGGGCTTCGGCGCGTGGTTCGCGACCTTCATACTGTGCTATTTCTTCTGGATACTTCTGACGGGCTCGTTTGCCTGGCAGGAGCTTGTAGTAGGCGCGGTGGTGTCGGCGGGCGTGGCGCTCTTTTCGGCGCGCTGGTTCGTGCATGAGGAACCGGGCCGGTTCTTCGGCAAGCGGCTCTTTATCCTGATATGGTACTGCGTGGGCGTGTTCCCCTGGGAGCTCATCAAGGCCAACTGGGACATGGCGAAGCGCGCGCTCTCGCCGAAGCTTAAAATAAATCCCGGCATCGTCCGCGTGCCCGTGGACGTGCCGACGGAGTACGGCAAGACCATGCTCGCAAACTCCATAACCCTCACCCCCGGCACCATCACCATGGACATAGACGAGCGCGGCGGTCAGACCTGGTACTACATCCACTGGATAGACGTGGCCGAGACCGAGCGCACGGCGGCGGGCGAGATAATCAAGGGACGCATGGAAAAATGGGTAAGGAGGATCTGGCAATGATCGAGCTCATATACTTTGCCATCTTCTACATACTGTGCTGCTTCATCGTCATATGGCGGCTCATCAAGGGCCCCACGGCTCCCGACAGGGCGGTGGCGGGCGACTGCGTGGACGTACTGACCGACATGGCCCTGGTGCTCGTGGCCATGTACTCCGGCCGCGGCATCTACCTCGACATAGCCATCGTGACGGCGATACTGGGCTTTTTGAGCCAGGTGCTCATCGGCAAGTATCTGGAGGGCACGCTATGAACATTGTGCTCAGAGTGATAATCGACATCTTCATCGTCGGCGGCTGCTTCTTCGCCTTTGCGGGCGCGGTGGGCGTCGTGCGCATGCCGGACACCTTCTCGCGTATGCAGAGCTCGACAAACATCACCACGCTCGGCATACTGCTGACGCTCATAGGCGCGCTGCTGTACTTCATCTTCGTCATGCACAGCTGGGGCAGCGCGGCGAAGGTGGTTGTCATCGGCGTGCTGACGGTGCTGGCGAACCCCGTGGGCGGCCACGCCATAGCCCGCGCGGCGTACAGGATAGGCATAAGGCCGGAGCGGCCCCTCGCGGTCGACGACCTGGCCGACCCGGAGGCCTGCGCGGAGCCGGAAAAGGAGGCTGAGGAGGCATGATAACGCCCGTATATGTCCTCAACACGCTCATAGTCCTCGGCATAGTCGTCAGCGCGGTGCTCACCGTGACGGCGAAGCGCACGCTCTCGAGCATCATCTGTCTCGCGGCCTGCGGCGCCTTTGTCTCGCTGGAGTTCATCATGCTCCAGGCGCCCGACGTCGCGATAGCCGAGGCGGCGGTCGGCGTCGTGCTCACGACCATCATCTTCGTCGTGGCGCTGCGCAAGACCGGCGGAAAGGGGGAGGATGAGAAATGAAAAAACTCGTTCTGGCAGTCTCGCTCATCGTGATCCTCATCGCCGGTGTCATAGCCGTGTCGTACATGCACAGCGAGATACCCGTGACCTACGACGGCCGCGGCACAGACGTCTATGAGCTCCAGCAGAACCCCGAGAGCTACGACGTCTCCGAGCCCGACGGCGCGGCGAGCATAATAGTCCAGGAGAACCTCGCCAAGACCCAGGCGGTCAACAACGTAACCGCCATAGTTTTCGACTTCCGCGGCTACGACACCCTGGGCGAGAGCTTCGTACTGCTCATCGCCATAACCGGCGCGACGGTCATACTCCGCCGTCAGCGCAAGAGATGGGAGGGCGGCGGCGATGAATAAGAAGTGGAAGCGCGACGACCTCATAGTCCGCTCCCTTGCGGACAGCTACCTGCCCATAGCCCTCGTGCTGGGCTTCTACGTCATCCTCCACGGCAACATCAGCCCCGGCGGCGGCTTCCAGGGCGGCGTCCTCGCCGCGAGCGGCGTACTGCTGCTCTACCTCGGCTACGGCTTCAGGGGCATTGCCACCGCAATAAACATGGAGCGCATGCACAAGCTCGAGGCCGTGGGCGCCATCGCCTACGTGCTCTTCGCCATGCTCGGCATCTTCGCGGGCTACAACTTCTGCCGCAACATCCTCTGGAACAGCGGCAGTATCGGCGACCTGTGGAGCTCCGGCACCATAGCGCTCATGAACTACGCCGTAGGCTTCAAGGTGCTCACGGGCGTGGGCTTCCTGCTGCTGCTCGTCATCTACCTGCTCGGCACGGACGAGAGCCACGAGCTCGACGGTACCATACCCACCACGGAGCACGAGGAAGGGGGGACGGGCAAATGATGCTGGCAAACTACATCGGAGCCGTGGCCCTCGTGGTCATCGGCTTCTACGCCATGGTCATGAAGCACGACATCATCAAGATAGTCGTCGGCATGGGCCTTGTGGACTACGGCCTGAACCTCATGATAGTCTCCATCGGCTTCAACGAGGGCGGCACCGCGCCCATCTACACCTTCGGCGAGCTCAAAAGCGGCATGTACTTCGTCGACCCCATCCCCCAGGCCCTGACGCTGACGAGCATAGTCATAGGCGCCTGCGTCACGGCCATGGCCCTCGCGCTCTGCGTGCGCATCTACAAGGAATACGGCACGCTGGACGCGCGTGAGATAAGGAGGCTGCACGGATGACATACGACGTCTATATGCACTTCCCCGTGCTGGCCATAATGACGCTCTTCGTCGGCGCCTTCCTCGTGACCCTCGCGGGCAAGCGCGAAAAGCTCCGCAACGTCATCGCGGGCGCGGCCGTGCTCATCGCCCTGGTGCTGCTGGCTCTGCTCATAAAGCCCGTCATGGTGGACGGCGAGATAATCGTCTACTGGATGGGTAACTGGGAGCCGGTGAACGGCTACGCCATCGGCATCGCCATAGAGGTCGACGCGCTGAGCTTGTTCTTCGGCCTGCTCGTCGCCATCGCCGTGGCCTGCTCCTGCTTCTACTCATACAGATACATGAAGCAGGACGACGCGCGCGGCGGCTACTTCACGCTCTATCTCATGCTCGCAGGCGGCGTCATGGGCATCGTCCTCTCGGGCGACCTCTTCAACATCTACGTCATGCTCGAGGTCATGACCTTCGCCGCCGTGGGCCTCACTGCCTTCCGCAGCTGGAACCCGAACGCGCGCGAGGCGGCCTTCAAGTACCTCGTCGTCGGCTCCATCGGCTCGAGCTGCGTGCTGCTCGGCACCGCGCTGGTGTACGCCCAGTGCCACACGCTGAACCTCGCGCAGATCTCGGCGCTGCTGCCGGGGCGCATGAACCCGACGATGATCCTCGCCTTCGCGCTGCTCTTCACCGGCTTCGGCTGCAAGAGCTTCATGTTCCCCTTCCACCCGATAGCCGCGGACGCCCACGGCGCGGCCCCGAGCTCGGTCTCCGTGCTCATCTCCGGCGTGTTCACCAAGACCGGCGTCTACGGCATCATCCGCGTTAGCTATTTCCTCTTCCGCAGCATGGGCCTTCCGGCCATGCAGACCGGGCTGGTGCTCATAGGCTGCGTCTCGATGTTCGTCTGCGTGACCATGGCGCTCAACCAGCACGACTTTAAGCGCCTGCTGGCCTTCCACAGCATCTCGCAGATAGGCTACATCCTCACGAGCCTCGGCCTGTGCACCGCGCTCGGCATAGCGGGCGGCCTATACCACGCCATAAACCACACGCTCTTCAAGGGCCTGCTCTTCCTCACCGCCGGCGCCGTGCTCTACGCGACCGGCACCACCTACCTCGAGAAGCTCGGCGGCCTCGCGCGGAAGATGCCCCAAACCGCGGCGCTCTTCCTCATCGGCGCGTTCTCGATAAGCGGCATACCGCCCTTCAACGGCTTCTACTCGAAGTGGATGATCTACCAGGCTACCTTCGAGAAGGCGGCGGATACGGGCAGCATAGGCTACGCCCTGGTCACCGTCGTCTGCGTCGTGACCAGCGTGCTGACGCTCGCGTCCTTCATCAAGGTCGGCCAGTCCGTGTTCTTCGGCCAGCTCCCGCTGGAGCTTGAGAACGTTAAGGAGACGCCGCTCTCGATGCGCATACCCATGTGGATAATGGCCGCGCTCTGCGTGTTCACGGGCGTCGCGCCGAACATCATGATAAAGTACGTCATCGGCCCCGCCACTGCCGCCGTCATCAACTTCCCCGGCTACATAGACGCCGCCATGGGCGAGGGCTACGCCGCCGCGAACATCACGGACACCGCCTATCTGGCGGAGCCGCAGCTCATCTCCATCGGCGCGTGGAACCCGGTGAACTGGCTCATCCTCTTCGTCGTGGTGCTGGCCGCCGTGTTCCTGGTCACCGTCATCTTCAAGGGCGGCCGCGGCCAGGTGAGCTGCGAGGCGGACAGCAAGCACGCCGTGTTCTTCGGCGGCGAGAGGGCCGAGTACTCCCACGTCGCGGGCGGCGACCTCTTCTGGGGCTTCAAGCACAACCTGCGCGGCTACCTCGGCTTCATGTCCAGGGCGCACAGCGGCGTCACGAACGACTACGTCCTCTGGGGCGTAACGGCGCTCGCGGTGATCATCCTGTACTGCTTCGCGTTCATGTAAGGGGGTGGACGAGAGATGGAAATACTGATAAAAGCTGTCTATATCCTCATTTTCCCCGGACTGCTGTTCGCCTCCGTGTTCGGCCTCTGGCTCGCGGGCGTGGACAGGAAGCTCCTCGCCCGGATGCAGAAGCGCGTCGGCCCGCCCATTTTGCAGCCCACCTACGACTTCTTCAAGCTGCTGGGCAAGGAGACCATAGTCCCGGCGAACGCGGCGAGGCGCACCTTCCTCGCGGCCCCGTACGTCGGCCTCGTGAGCCTCGTCGTGACGGCGCTCTTCATCCCGCTCGGCGGCCTGCAGGCCTTCGGCGGCGTGGCGGACACGGTGGTCATACTCTACCTCCTCGCCATACCCTCGCTCGCCATCATCCTCGGCGGCGCGGCCTCCGGCTCGCCCTTCGCGGGAGTCGGCGTCTCGCGCTCCATGGTCGCGATAATGAGCTATGAGCTGCCGCTCATACTCGTGCTGCTGGCCGTGGGCCGCGCGGCGGGCTACGGCTACGTCACCTTCTCCATGGAGCAGATAAGCCTCATCCAGCAGCTCACCGGGCCCTTCATCCTCGACTGGCGGCTCATCCCGGCGGCTGCGGCGATGCTGCTCATCATCCCCTGTGAGGTCGGGGCCCACCCCTTCGACGTGGGCGAGGCCGAGACCGAGATCTGCGAGGGCCCGCTGGTCGAGTACAGCGGCGCGCCGCTCGCGGTGTTCAAGCTCTCCCACTGCATCAAGATGTTCATCATGACGGCGCTTTTCACCGCGCTCTTCCTCGGCGGCGTGACCACGGGGATGCTCTGGCTCGACGTCATCATTGCGCTGGTGTTCTGCACGGTGGTCACCGTTGTGAGCATGACGCTTACCCACGCCGTCATGGCCCGCTTCCGCGTGGAGCAGCTCTTCAAGTTCTTCTGGACGGTGGTCAGCGGCCTCGCGCTCGTGAGCCTCATCCTCGTGTGGTTTGTGTAAGGAGGCGGAAGGATGTTCAAGAAACTCATAGACAATTCCGCGGCCAAATCTCCCTGGCTGTTCCATATCAACGCGGGCAGCTGCAACGGCTGCGACATAGAGCTCGTGGCGGTGCTGACACCGAGGTACGACGCCGAGCGTCTGGGCTTCAAGCTGGCGGGCACGCCGCGGCACGCGGACATAGTCGTCGTGTCCGGCCCCGTCACCGCCCAGTCCAAGGACCGCGTGCTGCGCACGATAGAGCAGGTCCCGGACCCGAAGGTCATCGTGACCCTGGGCAGCTGTCCGCGCTCCTGCAACGTGTTCAAGGGCAGCTATTCGGTCGTGGGCCCGCTGGATAAGTACGTGGACATCGACGTGTCCATCGCGGGCTGCGCCCCAAAGCCGGAGGCGATCATAGACGGCCTGGCGCTGGCGACGCAGATACTCAAGGAGAAAAGGGGGGCCAAGGAATGATACCCTTTCTTAAGGAGGCCGTGAGCGGCCTATTCTCCAAGCCCAGCACCGAGGGCTACCCCTTCACGCCGAAGGAGGCGCCCGAGGGCTACCGCGGCCGCATCGTGTTCCACGCGGACAAGTGCATCGGCTGCGGCATGTGTGAGCGCGTCTGCGCGGGCGGGGCCATCTCCACGAGCTCGGTCGAGACGGAGGAGGGGACGCTCGTGACGCGGAAGTTCTTCCTCGGCTCCTGCACCTTCTGCAACACCTGCGCCGACTTCTGCGTGAAGAAGGCCATAGAGCTGACGCAGGACTATCACATGGTGGCGCGCTGCGAGGACGACCTGGTCGTGACCGGCACGTATCTGAAGAAGAAGCCGGTGAAGAAGGTGCCTCCCGCGGCCTGCGGCGAGGAGCCCGCGGCGGAGGGCCCGAAGCCCCGCGACGACGGCAAGCCGGTGAACGACCCGGCGAAGTGCGTGTACTGCACGCTCTGCGCCAAAAAGTGCCCCGCCGAGGCCCTGACCGTGGACCGTGCCGCCAAGACCTGGACTCTGGACGAGGACAAATGCATTGCCTGCGGCACCTGCCGCGATGTCTGCCCCAAGAAGTGCATTATTATGTAAACTAGAATAAGCAAAGTATAGTCAAAGAGGGAACCCCGCCTGGGGTTCCCTCTTTTTCTTTGCGTTTGTACGTGTGCGCCTCTACGTATGGGCAGTCACGTCAGGCCCTGCTGCAAGACACCCCATTTCTTTTGCCCTTGCCAAAAGAAACGGGGTTAGCCCCAAAGAAAAGCGGCCTTTGGTGCGTATCTTTTTGATAGCGGGCCGCACTTTATGTTGTACTTGCCGTAAACAGTTGCCCTGCCCGTCAGGACGGCACGTCCGCCCCCGGCGGAGACTACCGCGTGCGTCGACCGGCAGATTACCGACCACCTCACCTTCGCCGGGGGCGAACGGTGCATCTCGGTTTGCGCTGACCACGGGCAGACACTGCCAGCGCCGAGTGCGACCCGCTATCGTAAAGACTTAGGGCAAGCGCTTTTCTTTGACGGCT
>X96_European_Hare__coassemble_624_pt1 | contig 46727 bp, 42 predicted proteins | sample X96_European_Hare__metabat2_high_PE_013 | metagenome-assembled genome bin X96_European_Hare
CACGGCCGCGGAAGCGCCGATCATGGCGGTTATCTCGGGCGAGCAGTCGCGGTCAACGGAGAGGACCTCGCACTGGATGGCGACGTCGTTGCGCAGGTCGTAGGGGAAGAGAGGACGCATCGGGCGGTCGATGAGGCGGCTGGCCAGAATGGCGTTCAGGCTGGGACGGCCCTCGCGGCGCATGAAGCTGCCGGGGATGCGGCCCACTGCGTAGAGCTTCTCGTTGAAGTCGACGGAGAGGGGGAAGTAGTCGATGCCGTCGCGCGGACGGGGGGAGGCGGTGACGGCGACGAGAACGCTGGTCTCGCCGTACTGCACGAGGACGGCGGCGTTGGCGAGCTCGGCCATGCGGCCGACCTCCATGCGGAGGGGCCTGCCGCAGTAGTCTATCTCGTAGACCTTCTTGTTGGGGAACTGCTTGTGCTTGATTATCATTTGTTGTGCTCCTTTCAGCTGGTCTGATTTGTGCGGAGCTTGGCCATAGCACTTGAGAAAGTGTCCGGCGGCCGGGCGCTTTATCAAATACTAAGGCCGCCCCGCGGGTTCGGTGGGGAGGCGGAGGGGTAAAAAATATGTGGGGGACGTATTTAATTGTCCCCCACATAAAAAACCTTCATACCCTTCAGAGATGCCGAGGCGGGCGTCCTTACTTGCGGATGCCGAGCTTGGCGATGATGGCGCGGTAGCGCTCAATGTCCTTCTTCGCGAGGTAGTCGAGCAGGCGGCGGCGCTTGCCGACCATCTTGTACATGCCGAGACGGCTGTGGTCGTCCTTCGGATGCTGCTTCAGATGCTCGGTGAGCTGGCGGATGCGCTCGGTGAGGATGGCGATCTGGACCTCAGGCGAACCGGTGTCGCCCTCGTGGGTGGCGTTGTCGAGTATAACGGTGGTCTTCTGCTCTTTGGTGATCATTGTGCGTTGCGTCCTTTCTGTTTTCATTTCTCCGACGCCTGAGTAACGGGGGGAAAGGAGCCTCCCGCAACCAAGTACGCGGACAAGGATTAGATTAACACAAGGATGCGTATTTGTCAAAGCTTTTTGCGGTTTGGGCTGACAAAAATGCGTAAAAAGTGCGGTGGGGCAAAATGGCATATTGACAATCGCGCAAACGTGACGTTAAATAGAACAGGCAGGTTTATTAATTATGCTTAGAGAGGCGGCAAAATGAGCAGAACACCGGAGCAATTCAAGGTTTCTGAGGACGAGATCCTCGACGTATCCCTGAAGCACTTCTCCATGCACGGCTACGAGGGCACCAACCTTAACGATATAGCAAACGAGCTGAACATAACGAGAACGCCCATATACTATTACTTTAATAACAAGCTTGGGCTGTACGAGTGCGTTACAAAGCGCCACCTTCTGCACAAAAAGGCGCAGTATACCAGCATATTCTCGAGCGATCTACCGTTTTTTGAGAAGGTCCGCAAGGACCTTCTCGTATCGTCGCACCTCAGACTTTCGGAGCAGGTGCTCTTCGCCGGCATAGACACGAATCCCAAGCTCGCGGCGGCGCGTGAGATCCAGAACCATGTCATGCGCGAGATACACGAGATGAAGACCGAGAACATACGCAAGGCCGTGGCCGACAAGATCCTCCGCCCTGACACTGACGTGGAGCAGTTTATGATCTACTTCTACGTCATCTCCCTCGGCATAGAGGCGGTCGACAAGCAGACCGAGTACGAGATCACCGATGAGAGAATGGACAAGCTGGTAGATACGGTGCTTGACGGTATCATCAGCAAGTACAAGGCCATATGAGCGAGCCGGAAGGCAAAATACGCCGCCCCTGAGGGCGGCGTATTTTTTGTGCTTACTTGCGGTAGTCGATGTCGGAGAAGTAGACCTCGTCGACGACGTAGTCCTTCGCGGGCAGGTTGGCAGCGGCAAGATAGCCTGCGCTGACAGCGTAGACGGCCATGCCGGGCTTGTCGCTGTCGCCGAGGTTGAAGACGTTCTGGAAGCGCTCCTTCACCTCATCGTAGAGCGCGCGGTCGGACTTGACGCCGAGGGCCACGATGACCTTATCGCGCGGGAGGGACTTCTCCTCGCCGGTGGCCATATCCGAGACGACGACCGCGTCCTTTTCGATGCGAGCGACCTTGTGAGCCATGAGCACGGTCACGCCGGCCTCGCGGGCGTAGTTGAGGTCGAGGCGGTGGTCGGTGATGGGCGGTATCTCGTCTGGCATCATGTCGACTACTGTCACCTCATTGCCGGCGACGGCCAGCATACGGGCGGCCTCAAGGCCGGTCTGGCCGGCGCCGAGGACCACGACGCGCTCGCCCTTGATCTCCGGGCGCTCGCTGAGATAGGCACGGACGGGGATGACTCCCTCGCCGTCGATGCCGGGCAGGGGCGGAATCGCCTCAACGGAGCCGGTCGCGACAAATACGGCGTATGGCTTGAGCTCTTCGAGCATCTCGGGCGTGCAGGTGGTGCCGAGGCGCACGGTGACGCCAAGCTTGCGCAGCATGTTCTCGTAATAGCCGACCATCCAGCCGAGCTTGTACTTGCCGATGGGCATGCTGGCGAGGTTGATGTTGCCGCCCAGCTTGTCGCTCTTGTCGAAGAGAGTGACCGCAAAGCCGCGCTTGGCGAGAGTCACGGCGGCCTCAAGTCCGGCGGGGCCGGCGCCGACGACTGCCACGGGCAGACCGTCGCCGTTGACGTTCAGCTCGCGCGGGATGCAGAACTCGCGGCGGCCGCGGGGGTTGACGGTGCAGCCGGGCTGGTTCGGGCCAAACTTGGTCTTGGTGAGACAGTGCATGCAGGAGACGCAGAACTTCAGCTCGTCCTCGCGGCCCTCGGCGATCTTGTTGCAGAACTCGGGCTCGGCGAAAAGCTGGCGGCCGAGTGCCACAAGGTCGCACTTGCCGTCCTCGATGATGGAGTCGATGAAATCCGGGTGGCGCAGAGAGCCGCAGGCGGCCACGGGAATGGACACGCGCTTTTTGACCACCTCGGCATAGGGCACCTTCCAGCCCTCCTCCTCGTTGCCGTCGGCGCTCATGCCGGTCAGGCGGGAGATGACGCCGCCGCCGTTGACGGTTATCATGGACACGCCGTGCTGCTCGAGGATGACGGCTGCGTCGCCCAGCCACTGCATGGAGGCGGTGCCCTCGTGGAAGTCGCTGCCGTTCATCTTGGCGATGATCTCGACGCCGGGGCAGGCGGCCTTGATGCGGTCAATGACCTCGACGGAGAAGCGCATGGCGTTCTCAACGTTCTGCGCGCCGTACTCGTCGGTCCTGTGGTTGAAATAGGGGCTGTAGAACTGCTCGGGCAGGTAGTTGTGGGCCATGTGCCACTCGATGGCGTCGGTGCCGGCCTTGGCGCAGCGCACCGCGGCGTCCACGTACTTCTGCTGGAGCTCGGGGATCATCTCGCGGGGAATATAGTTGACGGCGGCGATCTTCTGGCCGTTCTGCTCCGGGTAGTCCTCCTGGGTGTAGGGCAGGTGGCCGGGCATCCAGAGCTGGCAGGCGAACTTGGCGCCCTCCTCATGCACGGCGTCGATGGCCATCTTGAGGCCGGGAATGTATTTGTCGTCGTTCAGGAAGGGCTGCTCGTGCTGGCCGTACCACTTCGGTTCGACGCACATGATGCCGGGGATGATGAGCGCCGTGCCGCCGTGGGCGATGTTGCGATAGTATTCGCAGTACTCGCGGCCGATGTAGCCGTTGGTGCAGAAATACTTTGCCATGGCGGAGAGAACGACGCGGTTGCGCAGCTCCATATTTCCTATTTTGATGGGCTCAAGTAGCTTTCTCATGCTTAGTCTCCTGTTCTCATTACAAATTCAATGTTATCTGTTCATCAGGTCCGCCATGTACGCCCTCACGTTCTCCTCCGTGACGGGGCGGGCGGACATCTGAAGCAGCCTCTGCTCGCGCATGACGAACTTCACGAAGTTCTCGTAGTCCTTTTCCATCGTGAAGCCGAGGTCCTTGGGCATGGGCAGCTCAACCGCAGCGCTCAGGTCTTTTATGGCCTTGACGACGGCACCGCTCACCTCAGCGTTGGAGGCTCTGGCGGGCAGATCGAGACCGAAGGCCTTGGCTATCTCGCGAATTTTCGCGGCCTCGGTGTCGCTCAGGTGTTCCACGACGTACGGGAGCGCCCAGGCGCAGGTGACGCCGTGCGCCGCGTGAGTGTAAGCGCCGAGCGCCTGACCTATGCCGTGGCCGATCTGCACGCCGACGTCCGCCATACCGCCCATGGCGATGTTTGAAGCGAGGAGCATGTTGTCGCGGGCCTCGATATCGTCGGGATGCAGCCAGGCGTTGTAGAGGTTCTCGTATACCATCTTCATGCTCTGAAGGCAGAGCGGATCGCTGTACACGTGGGCCTCGGGCTTCAGATAGCCCTCGATGGCGTGGGCCATGGCGTCGAGGCCGGTCGCTCCGGTCATATCCTTGGGCAGGGTGACGGTCAGCTCCGGGTCGAGCAGGGCATAGTCCGGGACGAGCTTGTCGCGGTCGCGCGTGGATATCTTGCGCTGGTTCTCCACGTCGTGCATGACGGCGGTGAAGGTGACCTCGGAGCCGGTACCGGAGGTGGTGGGTATGCAAATGAGGTGCGCACCGCGGTTGGGATAGAGCTCGGTGCCGATATTGGTGGTGTAATCGCGGCAGGTGCCGGGATTGGTTATCAGCATGCGGGCGACCTTGGCGGTGTCCATGCAGCTTCCGCCGCCGATGGCCACGCAGGTGTCGACGCCCTCGCGGCGTCCCAGCTCGGCGGATTCCTCAATAGAGTGCATGGGGGATTCGATCTCCACCTTGTCGTATACGACGTAGGGGACCCCTGCCTCTTCAAGAGATTTGAGGCAGGGGTCCACAAGGCCGGCTGCCTTCACGTTCGGGCCATGAAAAACCATGACCTTTTCAGAACCGATCTTCTTCACGATCTCGCCCAGCCTGCGGGCAGAGCCAGCGCCGTGATAGACCTTGGTGATGAAAAATTCAAATTCCTTCTGCATCGATAGCTTCCCCTTTCATTGCCTTGATGGTTTGCGGGGCGGGAGAACGCAGCGAGGAACGCGGCAGCACAGTTATTAAATTTGCGTGTTTATTAACAAAGCTTAGTTTAGCATCGATTTTGAAAATGTCAAGCGCCAGTTGCTTCCAAAATGGCGAAATTAGAGGGTGTTAGTGCAAATTGATAAAAACTGCACAAATGAATTATTGATTATTTGTCAATAATAAATGCGCGTGTTTATTCAAGAATGCCTTGACAATTTTTTATCGAAAGCTATAATTGTACACGAAAGGCCGCAGAGCCCGTACAGGGGGCATGAAAGCATATTTATGCTCTCGAGAAGCCGCGGGACCTGATAAACGGCCCTCAGTCAGCTGCTTTGACGGCTTTATATTCGAACAGGGGGGATCTTGAACGCGCCACAGGGGGTTGGCGCGGAGAGCACAGGGGTAATTCTGCGCGCTGTTAATAAACACACAAGTTTATTTAATGCAGCGGCCAGAGATGCCTGCGTTGTTTATTAACGTTGAACTCTTGCATGTGCAATAACCTAAAAAGGAGAAAACTCAAATGGCATACAGTTTCCTGGAACCCATCCGCGTAGGCCGGATGGTTCTGAAGAACAGGATTATCGTACCCGCAATGGCTCGCTACCTCTGCGAGGACGGATTTGCGACGGAGGACTATATCCGCTATTATGAAGCAATGGCCAAGGGCGGCGTTGCCATGGTGACCGTGGGCATCATGCCCATAGACCTCGGCTGGCCGAGCACCATGCCGTCCCAGCCCTGCCTTGGCGACGACAAATACATACCCCAGCTGCAGAAGGCCGTGACGGCGATGCACGCTGCTGGCGCGAAGGTCTCTTTCCAGCCCTGGATGCCCGGACGCGCGCCCTACACTTATGCGGACGCCGTCGAGCGCGCTCAGGATATCGCCATAGTGAACAAGCTCACCAAGGATGAGATACTCAACATAGAGCGCAAATACGTTGCCGCCTGCCTGCGCTGCGCGGCCTGCGGCGTGGATGCCATAGAGTGGCACAATGCGCACAACTACCTCGGCGAGCAGTTCTTCAGCCCCTACTTCAACCATCGCACGGACGAATACGGCCAGCAGAACGTTGAGAACTCCATGCGCTTTGCCCGCGAGTGCATAAGCAAGGCGCGCCGCGCCCTGGACGAGGCCGGATATCCGAACGTCGAGATAATTGCAAAGCTCAACGGCTCCGATATCCTCCCCGGCGGCGTGACGCCTGAGATCCTTGCCGCCAGCGCGAAGGAATTGGAGAAGGTCGGCGTGGCAATGATAACTGTAAACGCCGGCGGCGGCCTCACCAGGCTCGAGGGCATGAGCGGCGACGGCCACAGGGCCGAGGGCTGGAAGGTGCCTCTGGCGGAGATCGTCAAGGCCGCGGTGTCCATCCCTGTGGCGGCCAGCGGCAACCTCAAGCGTCCGTCCTACGTCGACAGCATAATCAAGGAGGGCCGCTGCGACCTGGTCGCTCTCGGCCGTACCACCATCGCGGACCCCTACTGGGTCAGCAAGTGTGCCGCCGGCCGCGAGGACCTCATCCGCTACTGCCTGAGCTGCATGCACTGCATTTACGCCCAGCCCCGTAAGGAGTGCGGCTGCACCATGAACCCGCGCTGCCGCCGCGAGTCCTTCGTGCCCGAGATAGAGAGCCTGCCGAAGGTCGGCAACGGCCGCAAGGTCATGGTCATCGGCGCCGGCCCTGCCGGCTGCGCCGCGGCCATAGCCCTCGCCCAGAGGGGCTTCAAGCCCATCATCTGCGAGAAGTCCGACTACATCGGCGGCATGATGCTCGTAGCAGGAATGCCCATAGGCAAGCAGGAGTTCCAGTACGGCATCGGCTATTACATGAACATGCTCAAGGAGCTGAAGGTTGAGGTCCGGCTGAACACCGAGGCCACGCCCGAGCTCATCCGCGCCGAGGAGCCCTACGCCGTTATCTGCGCCGTCGGCACCAATGAGCTGGTGCCGCCCATCAAGGGCATAGACGGACCGAACGTCATCACCGTGCGCTCCTACCTTGTGGACAGGCCCGAGTACCGCAACCGCCGCATAGCGGTCATCGGCGGCGGCCAGACCGGCCTGGAGGCCGCGCACATGCTCCGCTCCGCGGGCAACGACGTCGTGTGCATCGAGATGCAGCCGCGCTCCTACGCCACGCTGCTCGAGCACAAGCTCGACCTCGAGTACGCCGAGGAGTCCGGCGTAAAGATGCTCTTTGAGCACAAGGTGCTGGAGTTCGGCGTTAGCAGCGTCGTGACCGAGAACCTCAAGACCGGGGAGAGCGAGACCGTCGAGGCCGACGTCATCGTCCTTGCCTTCGGTGTAAGGCCCAACAGCGCCGAGGTCGAAAAGCTGCGCGAGTGCGGAGTTGAAAAGTTCTTCAACGTCGGAGACAGCAACAAGCCCGGCATGATATATCAGGCAGTCGCAGCCGCACATGACTGCGCCATCGCGCTCGAGTAGGGCGTGGGGAAAGGAGATAAAAATGAAAGCGTTTGAGACCACCATTAAGCCGCTCGTCAAATTCGGTGAGGGTTCGTCCCTCTGCACCGGCGAGAAGTTCAAGCTGCTGGGCTGCACTAAGGTGCTTGCCGGCTATGACGCCAACATCAATCCCGCCGTGGTGGACGCCGTGCTCGGCTCCATCGAGAAGGAGGGCATAGAGGTTGTGCGCTATGCCTGCGCCTATGCCGACGGCAAGGACGACGGCGTCATCGAGTGCCGCCAGCTGGCCATCGACAACAAGGTGGACGGCTTCCTCGCCATGGGCGGCGGAAGCACGATGGATATAGTCAAGGCCTCCAGCCTGCTCATAGACGTGGATCTTCCCGAGGGCGCGAAGTCCCTTGAGAATTACTTCGTCGGCCGCTACACCGGTCCCGACCTGCCGCGCCGCGTGGGCCTCATCAGCATCCCCACGACCGCCGGCACCGGCGCCGAGGCGACCCGCAGCTGCATAATCGCCTCCAGCACGCTGGGCGTGAAGGCCACCCTCTCCTCCCAGTCCGCCAAGGCCGACTGGGTGCTGCTCGACCCCGAGATGACCAAGGACCTGCCGCCCTATTTCACGGCGGTGACCGGCATGGACGCCATTGCCCACGCCTGCGAGGCCCTCTGCTGCACCCGCAGCAACCTCTACACCGAGATGATCTGCGGCAAGTCCCTCGAGCTCTCGTGGAAGAACCTGCCCATAGTCTACAAAGAGCCCCACAACATGGAGGCGCGCGCCAACATGAGCCTCGCCGCCTATCTTGCCCTCACCGGAGAGAGCTACGGCAACTGCGGCCACTCCATGGCCCACGCCATCGGCGCCGATTTCCACGTGCCCCACGGCCACTGCTGCGCCTGGACCGCGCCCGTCGCGCTCTATTACACCCGCAATGACTGCGACCACGAGATCCGCCTCATCGCCCGCAGCTTCGGCCTTGACGACAAGTCCCCCACCGTGGCCAAGGACGTCGCCAACGCCATGAAGCAGCTGGTCTGGAGCCTCGGCATCAAGACTCCCGCCGAGATGGGCATCTCCCGCGAGGACTTCATCGCCTCCGCGCCGAAGGTCATGGTCGACCCCATCCACCACTGCTGCCACACTCCCCTCACCGAGGACAAGGCGCGTGAGCTGCTCGGCGAGGTCTACGACCAGAAGCTTTACGAGTGAGTTGTTCCCGCGCAATGCGGGTCTGAAAAGAAAGGGAGAATATTTGTGGAAGGCAAGATAAAACTGACACAGAACCCCAAGTTCATCGCGGTCGGCTGTTTCCTGCAAATGTTCCTTGGCATGGGACTTTGCAGCACATTCTCGATGATGCTGCCTGAGATGAGCGCCCATACAGGAATAAGCACCGGGCTTATCTCCTGGAACCTCACCTTCGCCTACGCCGCCTCGTTCATAGTATCCGTTTTCTTCTTCAAGCCCCTGCTCGCCAAGTTCGGCGCCAAGAAGCTGCTCATATTCGGCGACCTGCTGCTGATCGGCCACTATCTGCTCTACTCCTACGCGGAGAGCCTGTGGATGCTGCGCATCTGCGGTACCCTGGGCGGCCTGGTCACCCTCTTCGCCTGCGCCACGCCGGTTTCCGTCGTCATAACCAACTGGTTTGTTGACAAGCGCTCCTCCGTGCTGGCCATCATCATGGGTGGCTACGGCTTCGGCGGCATGATAATTATGCCTGTGGTCGGCAGGCTGATAGCCGCTTACGGCTATCAGGTGGCCTACCGCGCGCATTCCGCCGCGGGCATCATTCTGCTGCTCGTGACCATCATCTTCATCCGCGACACGCCGGAGCAGATGGGCGTCAAGCCCTACGGCTGGGAGAAGGCCCAGCAGATACAGGCTGAGCTCGAGGCCAAAAAGGCGCTCAACGACTCCAAGGGCGGCATAACCCTGGCAGCCGCGCGCAAGACCAAGAGCTACTGGCTGCTCTGGATAGGCCTGGCCATCTCCTCCTTCCCCGGCGTCGCGTTCCGCTTCTACAACGGCGCCTTCTTCAAGGGCCCCGTCGGCCTCGACACCGTTACATACTCCGACTGGGCCGCGGTGCTCTCCGTGTGCATCGCCGCCGGCATGCTGCTCATGGGCGTCATGAGCGACAACATAGGCGCTCCGAAGATGGTCATAATAATGCACGTCGTCTCCATTGCCGGATACGCCTGCGCCATAGTGCTGATGAAGCACAACACCTCCTTCGCGCTGCTGCTGATAACCGTCATCCTCTGCGGCATGAACGGACCGCTCGACAACGCGACCGCGCCCTATCTCATTCCCGAGGCCTTTGGCCGAAGATACTATGACGAGATCATAGGTTCCTACGCAGGAGCGATGATGATAGGCAATATCTTCGTCCCGCTGATGATAGGCGGGATCATCTCAGACGCGACCTATGAATCCTTCACCAAGGCCTGGTGGATAATCATCGGCTTCTCGGTGGTGGCGATGGTACTGCTGCTGGCGGGACTCTACTCCGGACCCTTCCGCAAGCAGTTCCTGGCCATGAAGGCCCAGGAGAAGCAGGAGAAAAAGGCCGCGCACAGCAAGGGCTGATAAATATGGGAACAGAAAAAATGACTGAAGTACAACGCAACATACTCACCAGATGCAGCACGCGGTCCTTCACGGCCGAGCCCGTTTCGGATGAGCTGCTCATGCAGCTCATCGACGCGGGTCTGGCGGCGCCCTGGGCCTTTCATGACCACGCTCGCCACCTGTGCGCGATAAGCGGGCACGAAAACGTGCAGATACTCGCGCGGGTGTTCAGCGAGGTGCTGAACAGGCCGGGGTACAACATGTACAGGCCCGCGGCGGCGATACTCGCCTGCGTGGAGCGCGGCAACGACAACCAGAAGCTGGAGGTCGGCTGTATGCTCGAGAATATCTACCTGCGGGCAAAGGACCTGGGTCTCGGTGCCTGCTGGATAAATCAGGCGCGCGACATCTGTGACGACCCGCGCGTGCGTGAGGTCCTGCGCCGTTTCGGCGTGCCGGAAACGCACGTCGTCTGGGGCATAGCCATCGTAGGCTACGCCGCCTCCCCCGAGCCCGAGAGGATACACCGCGAGGGCACGTTCAACATTTACAAGTGACAGAAGGGTTGGTAAATCCTATGGATGAAAAATTTCTGAAGAAGTATTCGCGCAATGCGCTGCTCGGCTCCTTCGTATCCATGCTTACCGCGGGCCTTGCTACCATGATGTATTCCGTCTGCCTCGGCACCATCCAGACCGAGCTCTCCCTGACTGCGGCGCAGTCGGGCTCGCTGGCGACCTACACCTTCATGGGCCAGATGCTCGGCGGCATGGTCGCGGGCTACATAGCGGACCGCATTGGGCGTAAAAAGGTGCTTATCGCGGACGTTATCCTCGCCACGGGCGCGGTGTTCGCCACCTCGTTCCTCACGTCCTACTCCATCTTCGGCCTGCTCCGCTTCATAACCGGCGTCGGCCTCGGCGGATGCTACTACATCGCCTCCATCCTGATCGGCGAGTTCGTCTCCACCGACAAGCGCGGCTTCATGAGCGGCGTCGCCACCTCCGTCTGGAACTTCGGCTATGTCGTGGCCTGCGTCATGTCCTCCACCGTGCTCAACGACATCGGCTGGAGAAACTGCTTCCGCATCTGCGCCCTGCCCATCCTCGCCGTCATCTTCATGGTGTTCTGCATGAAGGACGCCCCGTCCTTCACCGCCGCCAAGGCCGCCCGCGACAAGCGCGACGCCAGCCTCGGCAAGAAGGAGAACGCCTATGCCGAGATCTGGGCCAGCCCCAAGCTGAGGAAGTCCTTCATAATCTGGTCCATCTCCATGATCCTCTACTTCTACGGCTACTACGGCTTCATCACCTGGTTGCCCTCTTACGTCCAGGGCCGCGTGGGCATGACCTTCGCCGGCTGGATCACCGCTGCGGGCTACATCGCCATGATCATCGGCACCGCGGGCGGCGGCAAGATCGCCGACAAGATCGGCCGCAAGCGCCTCTTCCTCATCGGCACCATCGGCACCGCCATATTCGGCCTCTGCCTGGCCATGTGGGCCAATGAGAGCAACGTCCTCGTGCTGATGCTCCTCTACGGCGTCTGCTACGGTATGCCGACCGGCATCCACGCCACCTTCATCGGCGAGTGCTTCCCCACGCACCTGCGCACCACCGGCGTCGGCTTCACCTTCAACATCGGCCGCCTCGGCGCCTTCATCGCCCCGATACTCATCGGCAAGATGGTCGACATGGACATGATCTCCCTCGGCATCGCCACGATGACCATCTCCTACGTCCTCTGCTCTGTCGCCACCCTGCCCATCAAGGAGCGCGAGTACGACGCCTCCAAGGTCACGACCGAACTCGAATAATACTTTTTCACTCCACCTAAAGAATATGCCGCTGAAGCCTTTGCTTCAGCGGCATATTCATTAAGATTTGCTTGAAAATTGGAAAACCGGTTGATGTGCCGGCCTTTTACATGATAAGATGCTGTCAAGAAGCTGAACAGGAGGCGAGATATTATGTCCAAGCGCAGACTGAGGCTCATTGCCCTGACGGCCCTGCTGCTGTCGTCAGCCCTGCTGCTGGCGGCCTGCGGGCTGTTCGGTGAGGACGCGCCCGAGGCGGGCACGACACCGACCGCCCCGCCGCCCGACAGCCCATCCCCCGTCCCAGCCGAGGAGCCGGCGCTGATAAACGGGCTGGAGGAGGCCTCGAAGCTGGTGTGCGAGGTGAAAAACGAGCCGGAGGGCAGCCACCAGTACACGGCCCTCGACTATGCCCTGGCCGAGGCCGAGGGCGACTTCGTGCGGGCCGCCGTCCTGTTTCGGGACGCCGGCGAACTGAGCGAGGGCAACATCTGCGTGCTAACGCAAAATTCCAGCACGGTCATCTCATACGGTGGGCCGGACGACATTTACAGGTACACGGACAAATGCAGCCTTGAGATACGAAACGGGGACACCGTGAGCTATTACGTCGAGAACTACTACACCGGGGAGCTGATACACTTCGCGTTCAGGTGCTCTACACTTGATGACTGCACTCCGCACTATGAGACCGTGGATGGCCCGCAATAAACCGAGCACAAAGCAAACGCAGGAAGGCGTGAACATGCGCCTTCCTGCGTTTTTTGTTTTTACGCCTTGTTGCCCTTGAGGGCCTTCATGCGCTGGCTGTGGTCGAGGATGCGCTTGCGCAGGCGGAGGTTCTTGGGCGTGACCTCGAGGAGCTCGTCGTCGGCGAGGAACTCGAGGCACTGCTCGAGGCTAAGCTGTCTCGGCGGGGTGAGGCGCAATGCCTCGTCGCTGCCGGCGGCGCGCATATTGGTGAGCTGCTTGCGGCGGCAGACGTTCACCGGGATGTCCTCGTTCTTCGGCGAGACGCCGACTATCATGCCCGCGTATACCGGAGTACCGGGGCCTATGAACAGCGCACCGCGCTCCTGGGCGTTGAAGAGACCGTAGGTCACGGCCTCGCCCTGCTCCCAGGCCACGAGGCTGCCGGTGCCGCGCCGCGTGAGCTCGCCCTTGTAGGGCTCGTAGCACTCGAACACGGAGGACATGATGCCCTCGCCCTTGGTGTCGGTGAGGAACTCGTTCCGATAGCCGAAAAGGCCGCGCTCCGGCACGAGGAAGGTAGCTTTGGTGCGCGCGCCGACGGGCAGCATCTCCACAAACTCGCCCTTGCGGGAGTCGAGCTTTTCGATGACCGCGCCGATGTACTCGCTGGGCACGTCGACCACGACGCGCTCGATCGGCTCGCACTTTTTGCCGTCTATCGTCTGGAAAAGCACCCTCGGGGGCGAGACGGAGAACTCGTAGCCCTCGCGGCGCATGGTCTCGATGAGGATGGAGCGGTGCATCCCGCCGCGGCCCGCGACGACGAAGCTGTCCGTCGCGCCTTCGAGCTCCGAGACGTGCAGGGACACGTCCTTGAGCGTCTCGCGGAAGAGTCGCTCGCGTATCTGGCGGGAGGTGACGAACTTGCCCTCGCGCCCGGCGAAGGGGCTGTCGTTGACGGAGAAGGTCATCTCCATGGTGGGCGCGCTTATCTTGACGAATTCGATGGGCTCCACGGCCTCGGGGGCGCAGATGGTGTCGCCTATCGTGATGTCGCCTATGCCGCTCATGGCGATGATGTTGCCCGCGGTCGCCTCCTGAACGGGGACGCGCTGCAAGCCCTCAAACTGGTACATCGAAACGGCCTTGGCCTTGCGCGGGGCGGCGTCCGGGTCGTGGTAGTTGCAGACGGCAATCTCCTGGTTGGCGCGGATGGTGCCGCGCTCTATGCGGCCGATGGCGATGCGGCCGACGAACTCGTTGTAGTCGATGGAGGAGACGAGCATCTGGAAGGGCGCCGTCTCGTCGCCGGTAGGCTCGGGGATATACTTTATAATGGTATCGAACAGCGGCTTGAGGTCCGTGCCCGGCACGTCGGGGGAGTAGGACGCTGTGCCGTTCCTGCCGGAGCAGAAGAGCATGGGGGAGTCGAGCTGCTCATCCGTGCAGCCGAGGTCCATGAGGAGCTCCAGCACCTCGTCCACGACCTCGAGTATGCGCTGGTCGGGGCGATCGATCTTGTTGAGGACGACGATGACCCTGTGGCCGAGCTCGAGCGCCTTGGAGAGCACGAAGCGCGTCTGGGGCATGGGGCCCTCTGCGGCGTCGACGAGCAGTATGACGCCGTTGACCATCTTGAGGATGCGCTCCACCTCGCCGCCGAAGTCGGCGTGTCCCGGGGTGTCGACTATGTTTATCTTGGTGTCGCCGTAGCGCACGGCGGTGTTCTTCGCGAGTATGGTTATGCCCCTCTCGCGCTCGAGGTCGCCGGAGTCCATGACCCTCGTCTCGACCTCCTGATTATCGCGGAATACGCCCGACTGCTTGAGCATCTCATCGACCAGCGTGGTCTTGCCGTGGTCGACGTGGGCGATTATCGCAACGTTCCTCAGCTTATCCAATAATACCACCTCTTATTTTCTCACAAACCCGAATTTTATCACTGTATCTGCCATATTGCAAGGCTTAATATTTACTTTGGGCCTGCCGTGTGTTAAGATTACCTTTACGAGATTATGGGATTGTGGAGTGAGGACTTGAATCGGAGAGACATGACCACCGGGCCGGAGTGGAAGGAGATACTGCTCTTTTCGCTGCCCATCATGGCCGGACAATTTTTGCAGCAGCTTTATAACACGGTGGACGGCGTGGTCGTCGGCAACTACGGCGGCGCTACGCAGGCCATATGCGAGAACATGATAGCCGCCGTGGGCAGCTGTGTGTCGCTCATTTTTTTATTTTTGGCCATTTCAATAGGCCTAGGCAACGGCGGCGCAGTGCTCGTGGCGCAGCTCTACGGCGCGCGCAGGACGCATGAACTCAGGCGCGCGGCTTCCACGCTGCTGATAACCCTGGTCGGTTTGGGAGCCTTCCTTACCGTGGTCGGCAGCGTGTTCGCGCGGCCCCTCGTGGTCGGCCTCATGCGCGTGCGCGACCCGGACATCGTGGACATGGCTATCGAGTACTTTGCCATCTACTCGCTCGGACTGATCTTCCAGTACATCTACAACGCCGTCGCGGGCATACTCCGCGCCATAGGCGACAGCCGCGCAACCATGTATTTCCTCATCGTCAGCGCCGTGCTGAACACCATCCTCGACGTATGGTTCGTCGTCAGCTTCGGCTGGGGCGTCGTCGGCGTCGCGGTGGCGACGGTCATAGCCCAGGCTGCCTCTGCGGTGGTGAGCGTGGCCTACATGTTTATAAAATACCCAATTTTCCGCTTCAAACGCGGTGAATTCGTCTTTGACCGCGAGAAGTTCACCATCTCTCTCAAGCTGGGCATCCCGGCCATCATCCAGCAGGCGGTCATCTCCCTCGGCAACGTATTTATCCAGCGCCTGGTCAACAGCTTCGACCCCTCGACCATGAGCGCCTTCACCGTCGGCAACCGTATGGAGGCCTATGCCCTGGTGCCCATCTTCGGCTTCAACTCGGGCGTCGCGACCTTCACGGGGCAGAACGTCGGCGCGCAGAAGTATGACCGCGTACACAAGGGCTGGCGGGTGACCACCATAATGTCCTGCATCTCCAGCGTGGCCATAGCCCTCACCATAAACCTGCTGGCGCCGCAGTTCGCCGAGCTTTTCAACCTGAGCGGCGCGTCGCTCGCCAAGGCGGTGGAGTATCAGCGCTATATGAGCTACTTCATAGTGCTCTTTGCGGCCTACATGCCGACTTCGGGCCTTCTCCAGGGCTCGGGGGACGCCATATGGGCCTCGGTCACGAGCCTTGCCACGCTCACAGCCCGCGTCGTGGTGTCCTATCTGCTGGCCTATGCCTTCAGCGTGGGTTATTCCTCCTGCTGGCTGTCCCTGCCCGTGGGCTGGGCGCTGGGCATATGCATCACCTATCCCAGATACTTCTCCAAAAAGTGGATGACCAAGCGCGTCGTGCGCGATCCCGTGCCCATTGTGGAAGTGGAGGAGGAAACAGAGGAGGCGCTGAGTCTTGAGTGATTTCTTTGCGCTGATATCCCGTATGCGCTACATTGAGCGCTGGGGCCTCATGCGCTCGAGCATACCCGAAAACGTGCAGGAGCACAGCCACATGGTCGCCGTGCTAGCCCACGCCCTGGGCGTAATCCGGCGAGACATCTTCAAAAAGCCGTGTGACCCTAATTATCTTGCCGCCGCCGCGCTCTACCACGACGCGCCGGAGATACTCACCGGCGACATGCCGACGCCAATCAAATACCACAGCGGCCGCATAAGCGAGGCATACCACGAGGTGGAGCGTGCCGCTGCATCAAAGCTGATAGAAATGCTGCCGGTGGAGCTGAGGGGCGAGTTTGCGCCGTTCATAAGCGGCGAAGTGGGGGACGATGCCAAAGCACTCATCAAGGCCGCGGACAGGCTCTCGGCCTATATCAAGTGCGTGGAGGAGCGCAAGGCGGGCAACCTTGAGTTTATAAGCGCCGAGGCGCAGACCCGGCGGCGCATCGAGGACATGCATTTGCCCGAGGCGGATTATTTTCTGGAACATTTCATGCCGGCCTTCGAGAAGAACCTCGACGAGCTGGGCACGATGACCTGAGGAGGACGAAAGATGAAAGCGATAGTCACAGTCATAGGCCACGACAGAGTCGGCATCATAGCCGACGTCAGCCGCATCCTCGCCGAGCGGGGAGTGAACGTCCTGGATATCAGCCAGACGGTCATGCAGGAGTACTTCACCATGATAATGCTGGTGGACGCCTCAGGCTGCAGCGTGCCCTTTGCCGAGCTGACGGCCCTGCTCCGCAGCGAGGGCGAGAAGCTGGGCCTGGACATCCGTGCCCAGCGCGAGGATATCTTCAACGCTATGCATAAGATCTGAGGCGGTGTTGACATGATCAACAGAGGCGAAATTTTACAGACTATTGAGATGATAGACCAGCAGCACCTCGACGTGCGGACGGTGACTATGGGCATCTCCCTGCTCGACTGCTGCGACAGCGACCCGAAGGCGGCCTGCCGGAAGATATACGACAAGATAACGCGCTCGGCGAAGGACCTCGTCAAGACCGGCGAGGACATCGAGGCCGAGTTCGGCATCCCCATCGTGAACAAGCGCATCTCGGTGACGCCCATCGCCCTTGTGGCGGGCGCGTCGGATACTGAGGACTACGTGCCGTTTGCGAAGGCGCTGGACGCGGCGCGGGCGGAGACGGGCGTGAACTTTGTCGGCGGCTTCTCCGCGCTGGTGCAGAAGGGCATGACCCCGGCGGACATGCGGCTTATCCGCGCGATACCGCAGGCGCTGGCGGAGACGGAGCTGGTCTGCTCTAGCGTGAACATAGGCTCGACCAAGGCGGGCATAAACATGGACGCAGTGGCGCTCATGGGCGAGACGGTGAAGGAGACGGCGCATCTCACGGCGGACAAGGGCGGCTTCGGCTGCGCGAAGCTGGTAGTGTTCTGCAACGCGGTGGAGGATAACCCCTTCATGGCGGGCGCCTTCCACGGCGTATCGGAGCCGGACCGCGTGATAAACGTCGGCGTGTCGGGCCCCGGCGTGGTCCACCATGCGCTCAAGGCCGTGAAGGGCGCGAGCTTTGACGTAGTTGCCGAGACCATCAAGAAGACGGCCTTCCAGGTGACTCGCATGGGCCAGCTGGTGGCGCAGGAGGCGTCCAGGCGGCTGGGCGTGCCCTTTGGCATAGTCGATCTGTCGCTGGCGCCGACCCCGGCCATCGGGGACTCGGTGGCGAGGATACTTGAGGAGATGGGCCTCGAAGTCTGCGGCACGCACGGGACGACGGCGGCGCTGGCGCTCCTCAACGACGCCGTGAAAAAGGGCGGCGTAATGGCCAGCTCCTCTGTCGGCGGGCTGTCCGGCGCGTTCATACCGGTCTCTGAGGACGAGGGCATGATAGCGGCGGCCTCCTCCGGCGCGCTTTGCCTCGATAAGCTGGAGGCGATGACCTGCGTGTGCTCGGTGGGCCTTGACATGATAGCCGTGCCGGGCTCGACGAGCGCGGAGACCATTGCGGCGATAATCGCTGACGAGGCGGCCATCGGCATGATAAACCAGAAGACGACGGCGGTGCGCATCATTCCGGCTCCCGGCATGGAGGTCGGGGACACGGTGGAGTTCGGCGGGCTGCTGGGCTCGGCCCCGGTCATGGCTGTGCATCCCTTCTCGAGCGCGGAGTTCGTGCGCCGCGGCGGACGCATCCCGGCGCCGATACACTCTCTGAAGAACTGAGGTGAGAGCATGGAGAAGGAGAAGATGGACCGCATCTCCGAGCTCACGCGGCTCTCTCGCGAGCGCGAGCTGACGGAGGACGAAAAGACCGAGCGCGCGGCGCTGCGCGCCGAGTATATCCAGGACTGGCGCAAGAGCACCATAAACGTGCTTGAGAATACCTATATCGTCGACGAAAAGGGCAATAAACGCAAGCTCGGCAAAAAATAAAGCGCCCTTCGCTGCGCGAAGCGCGAATAAGCGTAAACAAAAAAACGCCCCCCATCGGGGGCGTTTTTTGCTGTCTGTTGTTCTCAGATACCCAGATAGTCTACGGCAACCTGGGCATAGAGGGCGGTGCCGACCTCCATGGCGCTCTCGTCGATGCAGAACATGTCGCTGTGCTGCGGGGCGTCGCCGCCGCCGCCGAGGGAGACGAAGGCGCTGGGAACGTGCGCGGTGTACGCCGCGAAGTCCTCGCCGCCCATGTTGCGCTTGAAGGGAGCTATCATGTCCTCCGACACCAGCTTACCGGCTGCGGCACGGGCTATGGCGGTCATGTGCGGCTCGTTGACCAGTATCTCGGTCTTGAACTGATAATCAAGCTCCGCGTCGCAGCGGAAGGCCGCGGCGGTCTGCTTCGCTATGCGCTCTATGATCTCGGGCATGCGCGGGTGGATGTCCTTGTTGAAGATGCGCACGGTGCCCTCAAGCGTCGCCTCGCCGGAGATTATGTTGAAGCGGGCGCCGGAATTGAGCGTGCCGACAGTCACGACGATGGGGTCGAGAGGACTGAACTCGCGGCTGGATATCGTCTGCAGAGCCATCACAATAGCGGAGGCCGCCACGGTGGCGTCGCAGCCCTCGTCGGGGAGCGCGCCGTGGCTGGCTTTGCCGGTCACCGTGAGCTTGAAGTAGTCCGCGGCGGGCAGCAGCGCGCCTTCGCTTATGGAGAGCATGCCGGCGGGTATGCCGGAGAAGATGTGCTGTCCGAAGGCGGCGTCAACGCCGTCGAGGACGCCCTGCTCAATGATGCACTTCGCGCCGCTGGCGAGCTCCTCGGCGGGCTGGAAGATCAGCTTGACAGTGCCGCAGAGCTCATCCTTCACGGACATGAGTATCTTCGCCGCGCCGAGCAGCATGGCGGTGTGGGTGTCGTGGCCGCAGGCGTGCATGTAGCCCTCGTTCTGCGAGGCGTAGGGCAGGCCGGTCTTTTCCACGGTGGAGAGGGCGTCTATGTCCGCGCGCAGGGCGATGCACTTGCCGGGCTTGCCGCCCTTTATCTCGCCGATGAGGCCCGTGGGCTTGAACAGACGATAGGGGATGCCCATCGCATCCAGCTCCTCGGCTATGCGCTTCGTCGTGCGGAACTCCTCGAAGCTCGGCTCCGGGTGGGAGTGAAAGTCGCGGCGCATCTCCACGACGTAGGGGAAAACTTCCTTTGCAAGTTTCTTGATGTCCATTTTGAAATCAGCCTTTCAGTATCTTAAGAGCAGTAGCGCACATGGCGGTAACGCCGCACTCGAGAGCTTCCTCCTGGAAGGTGCAGCGCGCGTCGTGTAGGGAGTGGGGGGCGTCACCCAGATAACCTGCGTTGAGCAGCAGGAACAGGCTGGGCGTGCCGGTGGCGTTGCCGTAGTAGCTGAAGTCCTCGCTGAAGGACAGCGGCTCCTCCAGATAGTCCACATAGTCGGCTCCGAGAGCCTCCGTTATGGCCGCGTCGGAGAGCTTGAGCAGCTCGGGGTCGTTCTTGACGGAGCCGTAGCCCTCGATGTGCTCTACGTCGAATGTGCAGGCACTCAGCTCACCGATGCCGCGTGCGAGGCGCATGACCTCGTCGTAGATGACCTTGCGGGTCTCTTCTCCGTAGGTGCGGCAGACCATCTCCAGGCTCGCGGTGCTGGGGATGATGTTCACGGCCTCGCCGCCCTTTATGACGCCGATGGAGACGATGGCGGTCTTGAGCGGGTCCACGCGGCGGGCGACTATCTGCTGGGCGTTCACGATGAACTGCGCCAGCGCGAGGATGGCGTCGTGCCCGTTGTGGGGCTGGGAGCCGTGGGCGTTCTGGCCGGTGACGGAGACGTTGTAGAGGTCAAAGGCCGTGGTCACTATGCCCTTGTAGAAGCTGACTGAACCGACCTTGGGTCCTCCCGGTGAGATGTGCGTGGAGATTATGGCGTCGACGTGCGGGTTTTCCATGCAGCCGGCCTCGACCATGGGGCGCGCGCCGCCGCGGGGGGCCTTTTCCTCGGCGGGCTGGAAGATGAGCTTTACCGTGCCGGGCAGCTCGTCGCGCATACCGCAGAGCAGCTTCGCCGTGGCAAGCAGCATGGAAATGTGGGTATCGTGACCGCAGGCGTGCATCACGCCGGCGTTCTCGGAAGTAAAGGGCAGGCCCGTGTCCTCGGTGACGGGCAGGGCGTCTATGTCCGCGCGGATGGCGACGCACTTGCCGGGTAGCTTGCCCTTGATGAGCGCGATCGCACCGGTGGGAAGCGGACGCTCCACGCTGTCGCAGCCGAAGCTCTCAAGGAGCTCCACTATCTTCTCAGTGGTGCGGAACTCGTTGTTGCTCAGCTCCGGATGTGCGTGGAAGTCACGGCGCCAGGAGATCATCTCGTCATATATTGCATGGGCGCGGCTTCTTATGTCCATGATATTTAGTCCTTTCTAACTTTAAAAATGGGTTTAGGGGAGACGGCTGCCGTCTCCCCTTATGTAGTTGCGGTATTATCAGAAGACGAGCAGGTTCGCCATGTAGCCAGCGATCAGGATGCTGGTGATGGAGACGGAGACCATGCCAGCGATGAGCATCTTGGGCATCATGTGGTCGAGCATGAGCTGCTTCTCCTGGTCGTTGTTGGCGGTGGCGTTGACGACCTCGTTGGTGACAATGTAAGTGCCGGGGAAGCCGAAGAGGCAGGTGCTGCCGATGGCGCAGCTCATCTGCCAGCTGACGCCGAAGATCTTGCCGACCAGCGTGGAGATGATCAGGAAGGTCACGCTGCCGGTGACGACGACGACGAGCAGAGGCCAGAGCATGCCGGCGACCATGTCCGGGGTGGACTGGGCGAGGTTTGTGAAGATGGACAGCGTGACGACGACGAGCATGAAGCCGTCCGCACCGGCCTTGCCCATGGGGCCTTCCTCAAGGAAGCCGAGCTCTTTGCAGATGAGGCCGAAGATGAGAGCGAAGATGAGGGCACTGACATTGAAGCCGATGAGGCCGGAGAACCAGGTGGCGAATATGGTGGCGAGCCAGCCAACGAGGGCAACCTTGGCCATCATGATGTTGGGGCCGTTGTACTTGTCAGGCAGGTACGGGATGAGACGCTTCTTGGTGACGGCGCCGGCGGAGGTTATCTTTGCGGTGACGCCCTTGAGCTCCTGGCCGGACTCTACGAGGCGGCGGACACGCTTGGCCTCGCCCTTCAGGCAGAGGGAGCAGACGGGGTAGCCGACGAAGCCCTGCACGACCATGACGAGGGCGGCAAAGACGCCGAGCTCAACGCTGTGCCCTTCAACAGCGGTCTGCATGGTCAGGGTGGCGACAACGCCGCCGGAGAGGATGGGCGCGCCGACAACGACGTAGTTTTTGTCCTCAACGATGAGGCCGCCGAGGAAGTAGATGCCGAGGCTGATGGCGATGCAGGCCGCGGCCGCGATGATGACGGTCTTCCACTGGTCGGCGAAGTCACGCAGCTTGATGGTCGTGCCCATGTGGACGAGCAGCATGGTAACGAGCACGCCGGAGACGAGAAGAAGCGTGGAGTCATCGAACAGGGTGTTCGGCAGCACTCCCGTCCAGAAGCCGGCCAGGAAAATGACCGAGGACAGGAAGAGCATGGAGACGATGGCCTTTGTCTTGGTCGCGACCATGTCGCCTACGCCGAAGACGAGCAGGATAATGAATGTTGCCAGAATCGGTAGCATAGATAAGCACCTCCAAATTTTTTTACCCGCGAACTCCCAAAGATACACGGGTCCCCCCAAAAAAATCGGGCTTATGCGGTTGATGATACTACGAATCGTTCAGGAATGCAATGCGTTAAATCGGAAATGGGTAAAAATTGTGAAAATTTTGTGAACACGAACGATTTTTATGCTTGGCAATCTGTAAAAAATAACAAAAGGCACAAGGCCCGAAGACCTTGTGCCTTGAATTTTGTTTAAGGTGTGTTTCAGCTACCTCCCATATAGGGAAGCCCTTGTAGGTTTTGGTCGGTATTTTATACCTGAGACCAGTCCCATAGCGGCGAACATTGAAAAGAGGGAGGAGCCGCCGTAGCTGAAGAAGGGCAAAGTGATGCCGACGACGGGGGCGATGCCTATGCACATGCCGACGTTCTCGAAGGTCTGGAATACGACCGTGGCGGCAACGCCGAAGCATACGAGCATACTCATCGTGTTGCCGGAGCGCAGACCGATCTGGATGCAGCGGACGACGATTATCATCAGCAGCAGCAGTACAAGGCAGGCGCCGATGAGGCCCAGCTCCTCGCCTATGACGGCGAAAATAAAGTCTGTGTGCTTACCGGGAATGGCGTTGGACTGGCTTTGAGTGCCCTCGCCGAGCCCGGTGCCCGTAAGCTGACCGGAGGCAAGCGCTATTTTGGACTGGTTCTGCTGCCAGTTGATGCCTGTGTTGTCCGGGTCGATGGAGGAATCATAGGGGGCGAGGATGCGGTTGCGCTGGTAGTCCTCGAGGAAGTAGGTCCAGAAGATGGGTACCATGCAGGCTATGGCCGCCGCGCCCATTATGAACCAGTATATCTTCACGCCTGCCACAAAGAGCATGACGGCGAAGATGAAGAAGTACACCAGCGCGCTGCCGAGGTCCTGAGCCGTTACGAGTATCAGGCCGAACATGAGAATGAAGTGGCCGACGATCTGGGCGATGGAGGTCACGGAGTTGAGGTTTTTATATTCCTTCAAGTAGGCAAGCTGCTTTGCGAGGACGATAATGTAAGCGAGCTTGACGATCTCGGTGGGCTGGATGCCTATGCCGAAGAAGCGCAGCCAGCCATTGTTTCCGGTGTCGCTCACCGCGCCGAAGGGGATGAGTGACAAAAGCAGCAGCGCGCTCAGGCCGTAGAGCCAGGTCCAGTGCTGCGCGAAGATGTCCACGTCGATTATGGTCATGACGATGAAAAGCAGGATGCCGAGAAAGAGCGCCAGAGTCTGGACTATGACGAACTGCGCAGAGCCGTTTTCATATGACTTTGTTGCACTGGAGATAACGATGATGCCGTATACGGCGCAGATGACGCTTACTGTAAAGAGGAACATGTCCGCCCGGCGCACGAAGTCGCGCAGCTGGGGCAGGAATTTTTTCAAGGCACTCACCTCGGTACAAGGGTAATATCGCAATGTGTGATTATAGCACATTCTTTGGCTTTACGCAACGGCGAAGCGGGTGTATAATAGAAAGCCGCAGAAAGAAGGAGGCGGATCATGCGGGAGATAATATCAAATAGCGAGCGCGACACGGAGCTCGCGGGAGAGAGCTTCGGGGCCTCGGTGCCGGACGGCGCCGTGGTGGCCATGTACGGGGAGCTCGGCTCGGGCAAGACGGCATTCGTGCGCGGCATGGCCCGCGGTATGGGCATCGACTGCCGCGTTTCCAGCCCGACTTTCACGATAGTGAACGAATACCTCGGCGAGAGGGAGCTCATCCACTTCGACATGTACCGTCTCGCCTCGGCGGACGAGCTCTGGGACATTGGCTGGGAGGACTACCTCGCCCGCGGCGCGGTCTGCGCCGTGGAATGGAGCGAGAACGTGGACGGAGCGTTTTACGGCGACGAGATACGCGTCGTTTTTGAAAAGACGGGCGAACATTCCCGTCTCATCAGGATAGAGGGGGAATGAGCCCATGCTGATACTCGGACTGGAATCCTCGGCTAAGGCGGCCTCGGCCGCGCTTTGCCGGGACGGTGAGCTCATAGCTCAGTATAGCCAGTGCTCGGGGCTTACACACAGCCGGACGCTGCTGCCCATGGTGGAGGACCTTCTGAAGAACACGGAGACGAAGCTCTCAGACGTGGACGCCGTGGCGGTCGCGCGCGGGCCGGGCTCGTTTACCGGCATACGCATAGGCGTGGCGGCGGTGAAGGGCCTGTGCTGGGGCGCGGAGAAGCCTGCGATAGGCGTCTCGACCCTCGCGGCCATGGCCTGGAACGGTGTCGCCGCGGGCGAGGGCGCGCACATCTGCTGCTGCATGGACGCGAGAAGGCAGCAGGTATACAATGCGGTCTTTGAGATAAGAGACGGCAAACCGGCGCGGCTTGTTCCCGACCGGGCGATATCGATAGAGGAGCTGGCCTCGGAGCTGGAAAAATGCGAAAAACGTGTTTTTCTTGTTGGAGACGGGGCGCGGCTGTGCTATAATCGTCTGGGCGAGCTGGGCATAAAGTCTGTCCTGGTCCCGGAGCCGTTGACGCAGCAGAGCGCCTACGGCGTGTGCCGCGCGGCGGAGGGCGAGACGCCTGCCCCGGCGTCGGAGCTGCTTCCGGTGTATCTCAGGCTCTCCCAGGCCGAACGGGAGCGGCAGGCAAGACTGTCGCAGAGATAAAAGAACAAAAGGAGACGAACCCCCATGAGCAATGTGCACGTATTCGACCATCCCCTTATCCAGCACAAGTTGAGCATCCTGCGCGACAAGAACACCGGCTCAAAGGCCTTCCGCGAGCTCGTGAGCGAGATCGCCATGCTGATGTGCTACGAGGCGACCCGCGACCTGCCCCTGGAGGACGTCGAAGTCGAGACCCCGCTCGCAGTGGCGAAGTGCCGTCAGATAGCCGGCAAGAAGCTGGCCATAGTCCCCATCCTCCGCGCCGGCCTCGGCATGGTGGACGGCATGGTGGCCCTGATGCCGAACGCCAAGGTCGGCCACATCGGCCTCTACCGCGACCCCAACACGCTTGAGCCCGTGAAGTACTACTTCAAGATGCCGCCCGACATCCAGGAGCGCGACGCGATAATAGTCGACCCCATGCTGGCCACCGGCGGCAGCGCGGCGGCGGCCGCGATGTTCCTCAAGGAGGTCGGCGTCAAGCACATAAAGCTCATGAGCATCATAGGCGCGCCCGAAGGCGTGGAGCGCATGCAGGCCGAGCACCCGGACGTGGACATCTACGTCGCGGGCATGGACGAGCGCCTCAACGACCACGGCTACATCGTTCCCGGTCTCGGTGACGCCGGCGACCGCATCTTCGGCACGAAATAAGTTAAAGCGCAAAAAAGCGGGACATTCGTCCCGCTTTTTTATTTTTTGCCGCCCCGTCCGGCAAGCAGCATGCCGCTCGTGAAGGCCGTGAGCGGCGCCACCGTACAAAGGCCGAAGGAGCCGACCATGGTGTGCAGTATCTCGGCGGCGACATACTTGAGGTTGAATATGGTGTACACCGGCGTGCCCTGGGCCATGAATACCATCAGCAGCGCGATGTAGCCGCCCGAGTAGGCGAGCAGCAGCGTCGTGGTCTGAGTGCCCAGCGCGGCGCGGCCCACGGTCATGCCGGAGAGCATGGCCTCGCGGCGGGATATGTCGGGCTTCTTTTCCACGACCTCGCTCACGGCGGAGGTGATGTCCACGGCCAAATCCATGACCGCGCCGGAGGCGCCGAGGAAGATGCTGGCCATGAATATCTGCGTGAGGCTCAGGCTGGAATAACCGGAGTAGAGCAGGCTCTCGGAATAGCTCATGACGGCGCCGTGTATGCGGAAGGCGTCGGTGAAGATGATGCCCATGACGCAGGTCACGCCTATGCCCAGCGCGCAGCCGGCGACGGAGGAGAGCGAGCGGCGGTCAAAGCCGTAAACCAGCGTGACGATGATGACCGTGAGCGCCATCACGACGCCGAGACCGACACAGATGGGGTTTATCCCGCGCAGGCAGCAGGGGACGAGCACCTTCCATATCATCAGCACGCTGACGGCGAAGCTCAGAAGCGCCCGAACGCCTGTGCTTCCGGCAAAGAGCACCAGCAGCAGGCAGAAGAGCGCGGCGAGGATGAGCTCCTGCGGCACGCGGTAGTAGTCGATCATGGAGACGGAGATTATCTCCCCGTTTTCGTGGTTTATGCGCACCAGGGCCTTGTCCCCGGCGGCAAAGAGCTTGTCCTGTTCAAGCGAACCGTTGAGGGAGTTGTTTCCCTCAGCCTCCTCCCCCTCAAAGGGGCCGGAGAGTATGCGCAGCCGGCAGAGCTGGTCCCCGGAGCGCACGAGCCCCGTGTCGACTATCTTGCTGTCGTCCACGGAGAGCACCAGGGCCGGACTGAGGTCGGATTCGGTGTATACCTCCTTGTCCTCAAAGCCCGTGGGCATGAGCAGCAGCGCCGCGAGCAGCAGGGCGCTGAGCAGCACGGGGCCGTATTTGGCGGCGTTTTTTCCTGTGAAGATACGTTTCATGTCTGGCTCCAATACGGAAAGTGCCGCCGCCTCCCGGCTGGCCGGGGGGCGGCGGGATTTGGGGGAATGCGGGCTATCAGGCCACGCCGAGCATGTCGGCGAGCTTGTTGTAGATGTCGGTGTTGTCGTAGTAGCCCTCGAACTCGGCGGAGCCGGCGCCCTCGGCGAAGACCGCGACGGGCAGGCCGGTGTGGGAGTAGGAGGTGAAGCTCACGCCGGACTTGTTGTTGATGATGTGGGTCACGGTGACGGAGAGCGGCTCGTAGGTGCCGTAGAGGACGTATTCCTCCTGCTCGTACTCGGAGCTCGCGGTACCGTTGACGCTCTTTTCATAGGCCGCGCGGAGCAGCTCCTTCTCGTAGTCGGTGAGCACGAGCTTGTCGCCCTCCTCACCGGAGGCCTTGAGGCCGAACAACTCTTCGATGTCGGCGAGCACGTCCTCGAAGGGGGTCTTGTTCTCCTTGTAGGAGGCGACGTACTGTTCGTCAAACTGGGTGAAGGAGATGGTCTGGCTCTCGAGGAGGCTGAGATAGGTGTCGTAGTCGGTGCCGGCGAAGCCGATGGTGAGACCGCCGGTCTCGTGGTCACCGGTGACGAGGATGAGGGTCTCATCCGGATGCTCCGCGGCGAAGTCGATGGCGACCTGCACGGCGTCGGCAAAGGCGATGGTGTCGTGGATGGTGGTGGCGGCGTCGTTGGCGTGGCAGGCCCAGTCTATCTTGCCGCCCTCGCACATCATGAAGAAGCCGGTGTCGTTCATGAGGACGTCGATGCCCTTCTCAACGTAGTCGGCGAGGGACCACATGTCCTCGCTGCGGTCTATCTCATAGGCCATGGCGTCGGAGTCGGCGAGGTGCTCGTCTATGAGGATGGCCTTGCTGCCGGCCTCGATGGCCTCGGCGTCGGCGCCGGTGAAGGTCACGGTGTAGCCGGCGTTCTCGGCGAGCTCATAGAGGTTGTCCTGGTCGCCCTCGGCGCCGTCGGGGCTCAGCAGACCGCCGCCCGCGAAGTACTCGAAGCCGGAATCGACGAGCTCGAGGCCTATCTCGTAGTAGCTGCTGCGGCTGGCCTGGTGCGCGTAGAAGGCGGCGGGGGTGGCGTGGTTGAGGTTGACCGAGGAGATGACGCCGACCTTCCAGCCGAGCTGCTCATGTACCTTCTCGGTGATGGTCTCGTAGGCGACAGTGGCCGTCTCGTCCATGTTGATGGTGCCGGAGTAGGTCTTGTGCCCGGTCGAGATGGAGGTCGCGGTGGAGGCGGAGTCGGGGCAGAAGCTGTTGCTGTCGTAAGTGACGGCGGAGCCTGCGACGGGGAAGTTCATGAAGTTCAGGGCGACGGGGCCGTCGAGAACGGCGCCGCCGTTGTCATCGAGGCTGGGCTCGGCCTGCATGTAATCGTCGTCCTCAAGCGCGCCGAGGTAGTCCGCGGTGGCCTGGATCTGGGGATAGCTCATGCCGTCGCCGATGAAGAGGAACACATACTTGGGTGCGGCCGGGGTCTCCGCCAGGGCGGTGGGCTCCGCCTCGGGGGCCTCGGATACGGGAGCGGGGCTGGGCGTCGCGGTGGTCTCGGCCTGACTGCCGCAGGCGGAGAGCACGCCGAGCAGCAGCACGGCGGCGAGGAGTAGCGCTGTTATCTTTTTCATACTTTCCCTCCGAATTTTTGTGCGTAACGGTTCGGTTACGGGCTACATTCTAGGGGGGAAATATCAAGGCTTCCACCATGAGCGGGTAAAATCCGTGTAAGCGCAAAGCGGCCCCGTCCGGGACGGACGGGGCCGCGCGAGCCCTCAGCTGAGCTCGAACATGCCGTTATACAGCTTATAATATAGCCCCTTCTGCGCGAGGAGGTCGTCGTGGTCGCCGCGCTCGACTATCTCGCCGTGTTCGAGGACCATGATGGCGTTGGCGTTGCGCACGGTGGAGAGCCGGTGGGCTATGACGAACACGGTACGGCCCTCCATCAGCCGGTCCATGCCCTTTTCTATGAGCGCCTCGGTGCGGGTGTCGACGCTGCTCGTGGCCTCGTCGAGTATGAGCACCGGCGGGTCTGCCACGGCGGCGCGGGCGATGGCGAGGAGCTGCCTCTGGCCCTGGGAGAGGTTCGCACCGTCCGAGGTCACCATCGTGTCGTAGCCCTTAGGCAGACGGCGGATGAAGGAGTCCGCATTCGCTATCTTCGCCGCGGCCTCTATCTCCTCCTGCGTCGCGTCCAGCTTGCCGAAACGGATGTTGTCCGCGATGGTGCCGGTGAAGAGGTGCGTGTCCTGGAGCACCATGCCCAGCGAACGGCGGAGCGATTCCTTTCTGATGTCGCGCACGTCGATGCCGTCGTAGACTACACGGCCACCCTGCACGTCGTAAAAGCGGTTTATGAGGTTCGTTATCGTCGTCTTGCCCGCGCCGGTGGAGCCGACGAAGGCTATCTTCTGCCCCGGCTTGGCGTAGAGGCTTATGCCGTGCAGCACGGGGTGCCCCGGCTCGTAGCCGAAGTCCACGCTCTCAAAGCGCACGTCGCCGCGCAAAGGGGTGAGCGTCCCGTCAGGCGCGCGCCAGGCCCAGCGACCGGTCTTGCGCTCCGACTCACGCAGCGTGCCGTCGGCCCCCGCCTCGACGTTTACCAGCACCGTGCCGCCTTCGTCCGTCTCGGGCTTCTCGTCCATGACCTCGAACACTCGTTCCGCGCCCGCGAGGGCCGCGAGCAGGAAGTTCGACTGCTGCGTGAACTGGTTTATCGGTGCCGCGGCCTGGCGGACGAACACCAGGTAGCTCGCGAGGCTGCCCGCGTCCATCGTGCCGCGCAGGGCCATGATGCCGCCAAGCACGGCCACGATGGCGTAGTTTACATACGATATGCTCACCACCGCGGGTATCATCGTCGCGGCGTAGCTCTGCGCGCCGGTGCCGGCCTGCTGGAGCGCGCGGTTCTTGGCGATGAAGGCCTCGATGCTCGCGTCCTCGTGGTTGAACACCTTGACGACCTTCTGGCCGTTGACCATCTCCTCGATGTAGCCGTCCAGCTCGCCGAGGCAGGCCTGCTGCCTGTTGTAATAGGCCTTGCTCCGGCGGCCGCTGTAACGGATGTAGAGGAACATGGCCGCGTAGCATACGGCGACGATGAGCGAGAGCTTCCAGTTGAGCACAAAGAGCATGACGAGCGTGCCGCTCATCTGAATGAAGCTCTGGATGACCATGGCGAAGCTGTTGTTGAGCGCGTCGGCTATGGTGTCCACGTCGTTAGTGAAGTAGCTCATGACGTCGCCGCGGTTGCGGCCGTCGAACCATACGAGGGGCAGCTCCTGCAAATGCGCAAAGAGGTCCCGGCGGATGTCGTAGAGCGCCTTCTGCGCCACGGAGACCATGCACTGGGTGTAGCCCAGTGCGCAGAGGATGCCCAGGCCGTAGATGCAGGCCGTGAGCACTACGCCGGAGACGAAGTCCTGCCAGGTGCCGCCGTCGAGGCTGTTCACGACGGGGCGTATCATATAGGTGCCCGCGAGATTGGCCGCGGCGCTGACCGTGACCAGCAGGGCCACGGCGAAAAAGAGCAGCTTGTAGTGTCCCATGTAGGAGAGCAGCCGCCTGACCGTATATCCCAGCCTCTTGGGCTTCTTACTGCTCAGCTGCCTGGCCATCGGCCTCACCCCCTCTCATCTGCGAGGCATAGATCTCCTGGTATATCGGGTCGGACGCGAGCAGCTCGGCGTGGGTGCCGACGGCGTGGATGCGCCCGTCCTCGAGTATCACTATCTTATCCGTGTTCATAACGGAGCTTATGCGCTGGGCGATGATGATCTTAGTCACGCCCCGGAGCGCGGCGAGGGCGGAGCGTATCTTCGCCTCCGTGGCCGTGTCCACGGCGCTGGTGGAGTCATCGAAGATGAGCACCTTCGGCTTTTTGAGCAGCGCGCGGGCGATGCACAAGCGCTGCTTCTGCCCGCCGGAGACATTGACGCCGCCCTGGCCGAGGTCGGTGTCGAGCCCGCGGGGCATCCGCTCTATGAACTCCTCGGCGCAGGCGGCGCGGCAGGCGGCCATGAGCGCCTCGTCGTCGGCCTCCGGGTCGCCCCAGCGCAGGTTCTCGCGTATCGTGCCGGAGAAGAGGACGTTCTTCTGCAGCACCATCGCCACGGCGTCGCGCAGCGCGGCGAGGTCGTACTCCCGCACGTCGCGCCCGCCGACGCGCACCGTGCCCTCCGTGGCGTCGTAGAGCCGGGGTATGAGCTGCACCAGCGTGCTCTTGGCCGAGCCCGTGCCGCCGAGTATGCCCACCGTCTCGCCTGCACCTATGTGCAGGTCCACGCCCGAGAGCGCGTACTCCGCCGCGTCCGCGCGGTATTTGAAGGAGACGCCCTCGAAATCGACGCTCCCGTCCGCGACCTCGGTCACCGCCCCGTCGGGGGAGGAGAGCGCCGGGGCCTCGTCGAGCACCTCGCCTATGCGCCGCGCGCTGGCGAGGGAGCGGGTCAGCATCAGAAAGACGTTGGAGATGAGCATCAGCGAGTTCATGACCTGCAGAACGTAGCTGAGAAAGCCCGTGAGTTCGCCCACCTTGAGCTGGGAGCCGATTATCATGTTCCCGCCGAACCACATGATGCCCACGATGGAGCTGTACATGGCAAACTGGAGGGCGGGGAGATTGAGCACCGCGCGGCGGAAGGTGCCGGCGCTGGTTTCCATCAGCGTGCCGTTGGCGGAGCTGAACTTCTCCTCCTCATACTCGCCGCGCACGAAGGCCTTCACCGCGCGTATGGCCGTGAGGTTCTCCTGCACGACGGCGTTGAGCTTATCCACCGCGCGCTGCAAGACCGAGTAGCGCGGCGCGACGCTGCGGACGATGAAGAACATGATGAGTGCGAGTACCGGTGCGCAGACCAGGAACACCAGCGCGAGGCGTGCGTTCATCATTATCGAGAGCCCGATGCCCATGACCAGCATCAGCGGGCTGCGCACCAGGGGCCGCAAGCCGCCGCTCATGGCGTTCTGGATGACCGTCACGTCCGTGGTCATGCGCGTGACGAGACCGGAGGTCTCAAAGTGGTCGAGGTTTGAAAAGGCGTAGCTCTGCACGCGGCGGAACTCCGCCTCGCGGATGTTCGCGCCCCAGCCGTAGGCCGCGCGGGCGGCAAAGCGCGCGTAGAGCAGCCCGGCCGCCAGCGCGAGAACTGCGCAGACGCCCATCTGCGCGCCTTTCATGAGTATGTAATGCACATCCCGGTTCGCCACACCGACGTCTATGAGGTCGGCCATGAGCACGGGGATGACCAGCTCGAAGAAAGTCTCCGCCAGCACCAGCACCATGCCTAGTATGAGGTCGCGCCGGTACTCGTGCAGGCAGACGAAGAGCCGCTTGAGTTCCCTCATCCCTCACCGCCTCCCTCGCTCCTGAGATTGCGGTAGGCGCGGCCGAGAAAGTCCGCAAACTGCTCTCGCTCCGCAGCCGAAAAGCCGCGCAGCAGACGCTCGTCAAAGCGCTCGCAGCACTCGGCCCAGTCCTGTGCGGCCTGACGGCCCTTGTCCGTGAGCTCCACCAGGCCGCAGCGCTTTCGCGGCGCTCCGGCGTCGCGGGTTATGAAGCCCCCGCGCTCGAGCGCGGAGAGCATGCGCGAGACCGCGGCCGGGTCTACCTCGAAATAATCCGCCAGCTCCTTTTGCATGCAGCTGCCGTGGGCGGTCAGGTAACTTAGCAGCTTGGGCTGCCCGGCGCCCAGCCCCAGCGCGGCGCCCTCGCGCCGGAGCTCCGTGCGCTGGGCGTGAAACAGCCGGAAGATCTTCATGTGGAATCTCCGCTCCATGCTGTGCCTCCTATAATTGACATATCAATGATTGACTTGTCAATTATAGCACGCGTCATTAAAAAGTAAAGCCCCCTCTTGACAGGGGGCCTGCGCTGTTATTGAATAAGGTAAGGAATCATATCCCCGAAGGAGGGAAACGGATGGCAATACTCGAATGCATCAGCCTGAGCAAGAGCTACGGCTCGGTGAAGGCGCTTGAAAATATCGACCTCGCTGTGGAGCCGGGGCGCGTCGTGGGCCTGCTGGGCCCCAACGGCAGCGGCAAGACCACGCTTATCAAGCTGGCGAACGGGCTCCTTCAGCCGAGCTCGGGCCGTATACTTATAGGCGGCCGCGTGCCGGGGCCGGAGACCAAGGCGGCCGTCGCGTACATGCCGGAGCGGCTGGAGCTGCCCGAGTGGACGCGGGTGCGTAAGCTCGTGGACTTTTTCGCGGACTTCTACGCGGATTTTGACCGCGAGCGGGCCGCGGCGCTGCTTTCGCGCCTGGGCATAGACGGCGAGAGCCGCCTGCGTCAGCTCTCCAAGGGCCTGAGGCAGAAGGTGCAGCTCTCGCTGGTGATGAGCCGCCGGGCAAAGCTCTATCTGCTGGACGAGCCCTTCGGCGGCATGGACCCGGCCTCGCGGGACCTGATGCTGGATACGGTGATGGAAAGCCGCGAGCCTGGAGCCGCGGTGCTCATCTCCACGCACCTCATCACGGACGTGGAGCCTATGCTTGACGACGTGGTGTTTATTGACCGGGGCGGCGTCAGGCTCGCCTCACCGGCCGCACAGCTGCGCGAGCGGGAGGGCAAGAGCGTTGACGAGCTCTTCCGGGAGGTGTTCAGATGCTGAGAAAGCTGCTCAAATACGAGTTTTACGCCACGGGGCGCTATATCCTGCCCATACTTGTCGTGCTGCTGTTGACGAGCGCGGCGGCGGGCCTGAGCATACGCGTGCTGGGCTCGCCGAACGCGGGGCGGGTGGCAAGCGTGTTCGCGGCCATCTTCGTCGTGCTGTTTTTCCTGAGCGTCATTGCTCTGGCGGCTGTGACGGTGGTCGTCATCGTGTACCGCTTTTACAAGAACCTGCTGGACAAAGAGGGCTATCTCATGCATACCCTGCCCGTAACTGTGCACCAGCTTCTCTGGTCGAAGCTCATCGTGGCGGTGTGCTGGTTTACGGTGACAAGCGTCGCGATTTACGGTTGCCTTTTTGCCGTGGCGTTCCGCGCCCAGGTGTGGGCGCAGGTGCTCTCGGAGCTCGGCGCGCTCTTTGAGCGGCTCTCGCTGGCCTACGGCATAGGCGCCTTCGAGCTCATCAGCGTTGTGGCGGAGCTCTGCGTGCTGCTTTTGCTCGGCGCGGTCTCGTCCTGCCTGCTCTTTTACGCCTCGCTGGCGATAGGCCACAGCCTGCCGAGAAACAAGCTGCTGGCCTCCCTCGGCGTGTTCATAGGCCTTGGCCTGCTCTCGCAGGTGCTGACCATGCTGCTGGCCGTGCTGACTGGCTACTCCCTGCGCGGTTTTGTGACGGTGCTGAACCTCGAGACCCTGGCCCAGTTCGGCCATGCCCTCCTCATAGGCGGAATAGCCCTCAACGCCGTCTACTGTGTGGTCCTCTACCTCGTGACCGCCCGCATGCTGGGCAAGAGGCTGAATCTCGAGTGAGGGGCGAAAATGAAACATAGGTTGAGTGAGCCGGCCCTGAGTGGGACCGGCTCACTTCATTGTTAACGGCCTTCCGGATCTTTTGTGGAATCAAATTCGGCGTCAATGTATAACTGCTCGCATTCTTTTTGTGCAGAAACAAGCCGCTCAACAGCGGCAAACGATTTTCCAATACGAATGAGCTCTATGGCGTCGGTTGCAGCGTTGAACATTTTTAAATAGAGCTGTTGGCAGTTTGACATCGGTATCACTTCCTTTTAAAGGCATTATATACGATGATACATGTTAAATCAATATGAAATAACATGATATATATGAATTTTACGTCTGCGACGGGATATTTTATATACTTGCACCAGAAATGATTTTGAAAGCGGTGTGAGCAGTGATAGGGGAACGGTTGTCGGAGCTCAGGAAGGACATGGGGCTGAGTCAGGGAGAACTGGCGGAGCGTTTGGGGCTGGCGGCGAGCACGATCTCGGCCTACGAGCGCGGCGTCAACGAGCCGGACGACGAGACAAAGCTCAGAATAGCGGAGCTTTTCAACATCTCGCTCGATTATCTGCTCGGCGCCATTGACGAGGAGCTGCCTTTGCACAGACGGGGCGTTCTCCAGCTCCCGCGCGGGCTGAGCGATGAGTCCGTGACTGAGCTGAAAAAATATATGGAGCTGCTCGCACTGCGCGACAGGCAGCCTAAATAAAAAAGCCCGCCTTTTGGCGGGGCCTTCTCCGATGACGATACGAAAAAGGCCCGCCGGGAGGCGGGCCTTGTTTCGGGCATTGATGCGGCGCTCAGACGGCGCGGGTGACCTTGCCGCTGCGCAGGCAGCGAGTGCAGGCGTAGACGTGCTTGGGGCTTCCGTCGACGATGGCCTTGACGCGCTTGACGTTGGGCTTCCAGGTGCGGTTGGAACGCCTGTGAGAGTGGCTGACCTTGATGCCGAAGGCCATATCCTTGCCGCAGAATTCACACTTTGCCATGTTTGAAGCACCTCCGTTCTCTTAAGTATTTGAACAGCTTTACTATAATAGCAGAAGCCCCCCGCAATTGCAAGCCGAAATTTCGCATTCCGCCCGATTTTGAAAAGTATTTGCCAAACCGGGGCGATGTGGTTAAAATAGGTCCATAGTATTGTTAAGGAGGCCGCGTAAAATGGAGCGCGACGAATATTCCGTCAGTCTCAAGAGCATAGTCGAGGAGCAGGGCCTGAGCGTCCTGCATGCCGCAAAGGATTTTGACACCGCCAGGGTGCATACTGCGGACGTCAACCGGCCGGCGCTCCAGCTCGCCGGGTTCTACGACTACTTTGACCCCAAGCGGCTCCAACTCATAGGCCGCGTCGAGAGCACCTACCTCCAGACCCTCGGCGACGAGGCGCGCCGCGCCGCGCTCGAGCGTTTCATGCGCTTCGACATCTCCGCGCTCATCCTCTGCCACGACCCACAGCCCATGCCCGAGCTGATGGAGCTCGCGGAAAAGTATGACCGCAACCTCCTGTGCACCAAGGAGGACACCTCCACCTTCATGGCCGACCTCATAAGCATGCTCCGCAACGCCATGGCCCCGCGCGTCACGCTTCACGGCGTGCTCGTGGAGATCTACGGCGAGGGCGTGCTCATCATGGGCGACTCCGGCGTCGGCAAGAGCGAGACCGCCCTAGAACTCATCAAGCGCGGCCACCGCCTCATCGCGGACGACGCGGTGGAAATACGCCGCATTTCACGCGAGACGCTCATAGGGACGGCCCCTGAGCTCATACGCTACTACATGGAGCTGCGCGGCATCGGCGTCATAAATGCCAGGCACATCTTCGGCGTCGGCGCGGTGAAGCCCGAGTCGAACGTCGACCTCGTCGTGAACTTCGAGCTTTGGGACGACGATAAGGCCTACGACCGGCTCGGCCTCGAGACCGAGTACACCAGCATCCTGGGCGTCAACATCCCGAGCGTGACCATACCCGTCCGCCCGGGCCGCAACCTGGCCGTCATCCTCGAGCTGGCAGCCATGAACAACCGCCAGAAGAAGATGGGCTATAACGCCGCGGTCACGCTCGCGCAGGAGCACGACAAGATGATAGACAACGGCGGGAGGTACTGAGCTTTGCGCGTCACCGAAAAACTCATAAATGATATCCGCTCCGCCCTGCCGGGGCTGGAAATGCACGAAAACGAGCCGATGAGCGCCCACTGCTCCTTCCGCATAGGCGGCCCGGCGCGGCTGATGATCTGCCCCGCCTCGGGCGCGGAGGCCGCGGCGCTGCTGCGCCTGCTCCGGGAGGCGGACGCGCCCGTTGAGCTCATGGGCAAGGGCACGAACCTCCTCGTCGCGGACGAGGGGCTTGACGCCGTGGTGGTGAGACTGGGCAAGGCCATATCAGGGGCCGAGCTTCTGCCGGGGGACCGCGTGAGAGCGGGGGCGGGTATCTCGCTCGCGAAGCTCGCCGTGTTCGCGGCGGAGGCGGGGCTCTCGGGCCTGGAGTTCGCCCACGGCATCCCCGGCTCGCTCGGCGGGGCCGTGTTCATGAACGCGGGCGCCTACGGCGGCGAGATGAAGGATGTCCTCGAGAGCGCGGAGTTGGCGCTGCCGGACGGCACACTGCGCGAGGTCCCGGCAGAGGAGCTTGAGCTTTCCTACCGCCACAGCGCGCTCGAAGGCTCGGGAGCGCTGGTCACGGCGGCGACGGTGAAGCTTACTCCCGCGGAGCCGGAGGCCATACGCGTCCGGATGCGTGAGCTCATGGAAAAGCGCCGCGCGTCCCAGCCGCTCGACATGCCCTCGGCGGGCAGCACCTTCAAGCGGCCGGTCGGAGGCTACGCAGCCGCACTCATAGACCAGGCGGGGCTCAAGGGCTTCGCCATAGGCGGCGCGCAGGTCTCGGAAAAGCACGCGGGCTTCGTCATAAACCGCGGCGGCGCGACGTTTGACGACGTCCTGCGTCTCATGGAGCATATACAGAAAACTGTCTTGGAAAAAAGCGGCGTCCGGCTCGAGCCGGAGGTCAGGATCTTGAAGGGTTGAGGGATGGAATTTCTCATAATATCCGGCATGTCCGGGGCGGGCAAGAGCCTCGCCGCGGACATTCTGGAGGACATGGACTATTACTGCGTGGACAACATGCCCGTGGCGCTGCTGCCGCGCTTCGCGGAGCTCTGCCTCGCGACGCGCGGGCGCTATGAGCGCGTCGCCCTGGTCACCGACGTGCGCGAGCGAGAGAACATAACGGGCCTCATCGACGCCCTGGACAAGCTCTGGGACCAGGGGCTCGAGTACCGCATCCTCTTTGTGGAGGCGGATATGCAGACCATTGTGCGGCGCTACAAGAGCTCGCGCCGGCCGCATCCCATGCTCGCGGGCGGCTCCATAGAGGACGCCGTGCGGCGCGAGGTGGCCGTGCTCGCACCGCTGCGGGAGCGGGCGGACTACATCATAAACACCACGGGGCTGACGACGGCGATGCTCCAGGCGAGGATAGCGGCCATACTTCCCGGAGGCGCAGCGGCGCGGCGGCTGGCCGTCACGGTGACGGCCTTCGGCTACAAATACGGCCTGCCCATGGATGCGGACCTCGTGTTTGACGTGCGCTTCCTGCCGAACCCCTTCTATGTGGAGGAGCTCCGCCCGCTCTCGGGCCTCGACAGGCCGGTGTCGGACTTCGTCATGAGCTGTGCCGACGCCCAGCGCTTCCTCGAGATGCTCTCGGAGATGCTGAAGTTCCTCATGCCGCTCTATCTCGAGGAGGGAAAGTACAACCTGAACATAGCCATCGGCTGCACCGGAGGACGGCACAGGAGCGTCGCCGTCGCCTGTGCGCTGGCCGATAGGCTCATGGAGGCGGGCATACCCGCCGCGCGGAGCTTCCGCGACCTTGAAAAGGGGTGAGCTCATGAGCAGACGCAGACGCGAGGCCGACCCGCGCATCGTCGTAATAGGCGGCGGCACCGGGCTTTCGACCATGCTTCGCGGCCTCAAGCGGCAGTCCGAGAACATAACGGCTATAGTCACCGTCGCGGACGACGGCGGCGGCTCGGGCATGCTGCGGGCCGACCTCGGCATGCCGCCCCCGGGCGACGTGCGCAACTGCATACAGGCCCTGGCGAACACCGAGCCGCTGATGGAAAAGCTGCTGGCCTACCGCTTCACGGACGGCAGTCTCAAGGGCCAGAGCTTCGGCAATCTCTTCCTCGCGGCGCTCAACGGCATGTCGGAGACCTTCGACGAGGCCGTGCGCAAGATGAGCGACGTCCTGGCCATCACGGGCCGGGTCCTGCCCGTCACCAACGAGAACGTCTACCTCGCCGCCGAGTTCGACGACGGCAGCGAGGTCACGGGCGAATCGCACATAGCCGACGCCAAGAAGGAGCGCGACGCGCGCATACGCCGCGTGCGGCTCATACCTGAGCGCCCGGCGGCCCTGCCCCAGGTGCTCGAGGCCATCGACGCGGCGGACATGATAGTCCTCGGCCCCGGCAGCCTCTATACGAGCATCATGCCGAACCTGCTCACCGAGGGCGTGGCCCGCGCGGTGGCGCAGTCGGACGCCTTCCGCATCTACGTGCTCAACGTCATGACCCAGGACGGCGAGACGGAGGGCTACACGGCCTCGGACCACATCGGGGCGCTGTTTTCAAATTCGGGCGAGCGGCTCTTCGACTGGTGCCTCGCAAACGACCGCGAGATACCGGCCGAGCTGCTTGAAAAGTACGGCGCGGAGGGCGCGGAGCCCGTCCGCGTGGACGAGGAGGAGGTCGCTCACCTCGGCGTGGGCGTGCTGCGCGCGCCGGTGGCGGGCTGGGCCTCGGGCTACGTGCGCCACGACCCGGAGGCGCTGGCGCGGGAGCTGCTGCGGCTCTACCGCGTGAAATCGCACACCAGGGTCTACGGCTGAGACCGCGGGGAAGGAGGGAGTGCCGCGTGACATTTTCATCGAGGGCGAAGGCGGAGCTCTGCCGCGTGCCTGTAAAACGGCGCTGCTGCGCCGTCGCGGAGGCCTACGGCGCATTGCTCTATTGCAGCGTGTTCTCTCCGCGCGAGATAAGGATAGTCACGGCGAACGACGACTTTGCCGAGCGGCTGCCCCGGCTCTTCCGACGCGCCTTTTCGATAGACTTTGACGAGCGCCCGGCTGAGGGCGCCGCGGGCAAGCGGCGCTTCCTCATAAGCGACGCCGAAAAAATAGCCGCGGTCTACCGCGCCTTCGGCATGGAGGCGGCGGAGACGCTGACGCTGCACATCAATCTCGGAGTGCTTGAAAACGACTGCTGCCGCGCCTCCTTCGTGCGCGGGGCCTTTCTCGCCGGGGGCAGCGTGACAGACCCGTCCAAGAGCTTTCACCTCGAGCTTGCCACGACGCACTCGAGCGTCAGCCGTGAGCTCTGCTCAGTGCTGCTCGAGCTCGGCCTGGAACCGGGACAGGCCATGCGCGGGGCGAACTTCGTCACCTACATGAAGCAGTCCGAGGCCATTGCGGACTTCCTCACCGCCGTGGGAGCGCCCGTGGCGGCCATGGACGTGATGTCGGCGAAGGTCGAACGTGACATGCGCAACGAGATAAATCGCAAGGTGAACTGCGACACGGCAAACGCGGACAAGACCGTCGCCGCCGCGCAGCTCCAGCTCGAGGCAATACGCGCCGTGGAGCAGGAGTACGGCCTGGACGGGCTCCCGGAGGGCCTGCAGCAGGCCGCGCTGCTGAGAATAGCGAACCCGGAGGCCAGCCTCGCGGACCTCGCCATGCTCTCGAGTCCCGCGGTGACGAAATCCTGCCTTAGCCACAGGCTCAAACGCCTGGTGGAGATAGGCCGGAGCATAGGGAAGGAGGACTGAGCCTTGGCCTTCACGCATCTGCATCTGCATACGGAATACAGCCTGCTCGACGGGGCTTGCCGCATAGACTCCCTGGTGGAGCGCGCAAAGGAGCTGGGCTTTGAGAGCCTTGCCATAACAGACCACGGCGTCATGTACGGCGCGGTGGCCTTTTACGAGGCCTGCGTGAAGGCGGGCATCAAGCCCATCATCGGCTGCGAGGTCTATGTCGCACCGCGCGGGCGCACGGACCGCGAGCACGGCGTGGACTCCGAGTATACGCACCTCATACTGCTCTGCAAGAACGAGACGGGCTACCGCAACCTCTGCTACCTCGTCTCCATGGGCTTTGTCGAGGGCTTCTACATCAAGCCCCGCATAGACTGGCCGCTGCTCTATCAGCACACGGAGGGCCTCGTCTGCCTCTCCGGCTGCCTCGCGGGCGACATCCCGCAGAAGATAGTCTCCGGCCGCTACGACGAGGCCAAGCGCCGCGCGCTCGAGCTGCGCGAGGCCTTCGGCGAGGACTTCTACCTTGAGATCCAGCGCCACGGCATCCCCGACGAGGACGCCGCCGCGCGCGGCATCATCCGCATCCACGAGGAGACCGGCATACCCCTCGCCGTCACCAACGACGCGCACTATATAAACAAGGAGGACGCCTACTATCAGGACGTCCTCATGTGCATACAGACCGGCAAGACCGTCGACGACGCCGAGCGCATGCGCTTTGAGTCGCAGGAGTTCTACCTCAAGAGCGAGGAGGAGATGCGCGCGCTCTTCCCCGGCCACGAGGACGCCGCGGACAACACCGCCGAGATCGCCGCCAAGTGCAGCTTCGACTTCGAGTTCGGCCGTTACCACCTGCCCCGCTTCAAGCTGCCGGAGGGCGAGACGGACAGCGCCGTCTACCTTGCCAAGCTCTGCGAGGCCGGCTTTGAGCGCCGCTACGGCGCCGGGCGCGCCGACGCGAAGCGCCAGCTCGCCTATGAGCTCGACATGATAGGCAAGATGGGCTTTGTGGACTACTTCCTCATAGTCTCGGACTTCATCGGATATGCCAAGAGCCAGGGCATCCCGGTGGGCCCCGGCCGCGGCTCCGCCGCCGGCAGCGTCGTCTCCTACTGCCTCGGCATAACCGACATCGACCCCATCAAGTACAGCCTCTACTTCGAGCGCTTCCTCAACCCGGAGCGCGTCTCCATGCCGGATATAGACATCGACTTCTGTGTCCGCCGCAGGGGAGAGGTCATAGATTATGTAAACCGCAAATACGGCTCCGACCACGTGGCGCAGATAGTGACCTTCGGCACCATGGCCGCGCGCGCGGCCATACGCGACACGGGCCGGGCGCTGAACATCAGCTACGCCGACTGCGACGCCGTTGCAAAGCAGGTGCCCTTTGCCATAGGCATGACGCTCGACGAGGCGATGAAGCTCTCGAAGCAGCTGCGTGAGATGTACGCCGCCGACGATAAGCTCCACGACCTCATCGACACTGCCAAGGCGCTCGAGGGCATGCCGCGCCACGCCTCCACCCACGCCGCGGGCGTGGTCATAACCGAGCGGCCGGTGTACGAGTACGTTCCGCTCGCGCGAAACGACGAGAGCATCGTCACGCAGTACACGATGACGACGCTGGAGCACCTGGGCCTTCTGAAGATGGACTTCCTGGGCCTTCGCAACCTGACGGTGCTGGAGGACGCGGCCGAGCTGGCGCGGAAGCGGCAGCCGGACTTTGACGTGGCCGCCGTGCCCGAGGACGACAGGGAGACCTTTGCAATGCTCTCCGCGGGCAAGACCGAGGGCGTATTCCAGCTGGAATCGACGGGCATCACCGCCGTGTGCACGGGCCTCAAGCCAAAGAGCATAGAGGACATCACCGCCGTCATTGCGCTCTACCGCCCCGGTCCCATGGACAGCATTCCCCGCTTTCTCGAGTGCTCGGCGCACCCGGAGAAGATAAGCTACAAGCATCCGATGCTGGAACCGATTCTGTCCGTCACCTATGGCTGCATAGTATATCAGGAGCAGGTCATAGAGATATTCCGGCGGCTCGCGGGCTTCTCGCTGGGCCAGGCGGACATGATACGCCGCGCCATGAGCAAGAAAAAGCACGCCGTCATCGACGCGGAACGCAAGGCCTTCATCCACGGCGACCCTGAGCGCGGCATCCCCGGCTGCGTCGCAAACGGCGTGGACGAGGCGACGGCCAACAGCATCTACGACGAGATACTCGACTTCGCGAGCTACGCCTTCAACAAGGCCCACGCCGTGGCCTACGCCGTCGTGGCCTACCGCACAGCCTACATGAAATGCCACTGGCCCTGCGAGTACATGGCCGCGCTGCTCACCAGCGTGCTCGATTCCAGCGCCAAGGTGGCCGAGTACATCTCCGAGTGCCGCGAGATGGGCATAAAGGTCCTGCCTCCGGACGTGAACGAGTCCGACGCGCGCTTCACCGTCGTGGGCGGGAACATCCGCTTCGGCCTCGTGGCCATCAAGAACATAGGCGAGCGCTTCATAGAGCTGCTGATGCAGGAGCGCCGTGAAAACGGGCCCTTCACGGGCTTTGAGGAGTTCTGCCGCCGAATGTCCGGCAAGGAGCTCAACCGCCGCGCGGTCGAGAGTCTCATAAAGGCCGGGGCCTTCGACAGCCTGGGCTTCCGCCGCAAGGCGCTGATGCAGATGACGGACGACGTGTTCGAGTGCATCGCCACGGATGGGCGCCGGAATATCGAGGGCCAGCTCGACCTCTTCGGCCTCGGCGACGGGGACGGGGAGGACCAGGGCAGCGCCTCCGTGCCCGTGCCGGACGTGGAGGAGTACACCAGCCGCGAGCTCATGGCCATGGAGCGCGAGATAACGGGCCTCTACCTCACCGGCCACCCCATGGACGACTACCGCGAGGCCGCCCGCCGCGCCGGAGCAGTCAGCATAGGCGCCATCCTCTCGGACTTTGCCTCCGAGGACGGGCCGGAGCAGTTCCGGGACGACCAGCGCGTCATCATCGCCGGTATAGTGGCCTCCTACCGCACGCGCACCACCAAGACCGGACGGCTCATGTGCTACATCCAGTTCGAGGACGACACGGGTGCCATGGAGCTCATGGCCTTTCAGAAGGTGCTCGACGAGAGCGGCGGCTACATCTCCGAAAACGCGGCGCTGCTGGTGCGCGGACGTATCTCCGTGCGTGACGAGAAGGAGCCGCAGCTGATGGTGGATTCCGTCCGCCCGCTCTCCGATCTGCACGAGCTGGGCACCGACGCCCCGCCGAAGGCCGAGCGCAAGCTCTGGCTGAAGCTGCCTACCGCAGACGCGAAGCTCCTGCGCCGCATAGAGCTGCTCTGCGAGATGTTCCCCGGCCGGGAGCGCATGATAATCTTCATCGCCGACACAAAGCGCCGCTTCGGCGCCGAATGTCTTATTCACGACTCGCTTGTGCGCGAACTGCGCGAGCTGCTCGGCGAGGAGAACGTGGTTGTCAAATAGCACCCGCGTTGACAATATACGGAACGGGTGCTATAATATAAAGAACTCTTTATGAGCGATATTTTTATCACACGGGAGTGACAGTCCTAAATGGACACAGGCAGTCGATTGTCAATAGCTGCAATCATTATTTTGCTCGGCTTCGCCATGTATTTCGCGATCGCCGAGACCTCATTCGCAACAGTATCCAGGATCCGCCTCAAGACCAGGCTCGACAAGGGGGATCATCGGGCGAAAAAAGCCCTGTTAGTCTTGGATAACTTCGACAAGGCTATCACCACCATACTCATAGGCACCAACATAGTACATATAACCGTCGCGGCCATCGTGACGGTGCTCGTGACGCGGAAATGGGGCATTTCGGCGGTCACTGCGGGCACCCTTGTCACGACGGCCGTGGTGTTTTTCGTCGGCGAGATGCTGCCGAAGTCGATCGCCAAGAAGTACAGCGAGCGCTTCTGTCTGCAGACGGCGGCTTCGCTGCGGTTTTTCATGGCGCTCTTCACGCCCATCTCCGCGGCGCTGACCGCCATAGGCCACGCGGTCTCCCGCCTCACTAAGGGCGATCCCGAGGTCTCCGTCACGGAGGATGAGCTCTACGACATCATCGAGGACATGACCGACGAGGGCACGCTCGAGCCCGAGCGCGGCGAGCTGATGAGCTCGGCGCTGCAATTCGCGGACCTCACGGTCGAGACCGTGCTCACCGCGCGCGTGGACGTCGCGGCCATCAACTCCGAGTGGGACCAGGCGAAGGTGCTCTCCTTTATAAAAGAGCAGCGCCACTCCCGCCTGCCCGTGTACGAGGGCAGCATAGACAACATTATCGGCGTACTGCAGATACGCAAGTACATCCGCGCCTATCTCAAAGAGGGTGCGTCGGTGAGCCTCAGCGCGCTGCTCGACGAGGCGTATTTCGTGCCCCGGAGCATGAAGATCGACGAGCTGCTCTCAGTCATGAGCCAGAAGAAGCTGAACATGGCCGTAGTCACGGACAGCTACGGCGGTACGCTGGGCATCGTCACGGTGGAGGACATACTCGAGGAGCTCGTCGGCGAGATCTGGGACGAGGACGACGTTGTGGAGGAGAGCTTCGTGCCCCTCGGCGGCGGCCGCTATGAGGTGGACGCCTCCCTGACCGTGGGCGAGGTCTTCGACAAGATGGACTTCGAGCCTGAGCACGAGGACGAGAGCATAGAGTATAAGCTCATGGGCGAGTGGGCCTATGAGCAGTTCGACCGCATCCCGCGCGAGCGCGAGAGCTTTGAGTACGAGGGACTGTCGGTCACCGTGTCGGAGATGCACCAGAACCGCATAGTGAAGCTGGTCTGCCGCGTGCTGCCGGAGCCCGAGGAAGGAGGCGAGGCGAAATGAGCGCTTACATAGCCGCTTACATAGTCCTCATCGGCCTCTCGGCCTTCTTCTCCGCTTCGGAGATGTGCTTTTCCTCGGCCAACCGCATGCGCTTGGAGTCCGCCGCCGAGGGCGGAAACCGGGGCGCGAAGATAGCGCTCAAGGTCATGGATAAGTTCGACGACTCGCTCTCGGCCATACTCATAGGCAACAACCTCGTCAACATCGCCACCTCGTCCATAGCCTCCGTCGTGGTCATCCTCATCGCGGGAGACAACTGGACCTGGCTTTCAACGGTGGTGACGACACTGCTGGTCATCATCTTCGGCGAGACGATGCCGAAGATAGTGGCGAAGAAGAACGCAAACCGCATCGCGCCGGTGTTTGCCTACCCGGTGCGGCTGCTCACATACATCCTCATGCCGGTCATCTGGATAGTCGTAGGCCTGGTGCGGCTCATAACTCTGCCGCTCAAGGGCGAGAAGACCCAGGAGGACGACGAGGCCGCGGTGGAGGAGCTGCAATCCATAATAGAGACCGCCGAGGACGAGGACGTGCTCGACGAGAACCGCTCCGAACTTCTCCGCTCCGCGCTGGACTTCTCGGAGGTCAGCGCCAGCGAGGCCATGACCGCGCGTGTGGACGTGGAGGCAATAGACATAGACGACGACTGGGAGGAGATACTCGAGGTCATAGAGAACTCCACCCACTCCCGCCTGCCGGTGTACGAGGACAGCATAGACAACGTCATCGGCTTCCTCTACCTCAATCACTTCCTGAAGGCCAGGACGGACGAGGAGCGCCCGGACATCCGCGCTCTGCTTATGGAGCCGCTCTATGTCTACAAGACCATCAAGCTCCCGCAGGTACTCTCGGAGTTCCGCCGCGCGAAGAAGCACCTCGCCATTGTGACGGACGAATACGGCGGCACACTGGGCGTCATCTCGATGGAGGACGTGCTCGAGGAGATAGTCGGCGACATCTGGGACGAGACGGACGAGGTCGAGGATGAGGTGGTCGAGAAGGCGGAGGGCGAGTACGAGCTTGACGGCGACATGTCGATCTCGGACTTCCTGGAGCTCATCGGCCGCTCGGAGGAGAGCTTCGAGTGTGAATCGGACACCGTGGGCGGCTGGACGCTGGAGAGCTTCGGCGGTTTCCCCAAGGCCGGGGACAGCTTTGAGTACGAGGACCTGACGGTGACCGTGCTGGCCATGGACGGACTGCGCGTGGACCGCGTGCTGGTGAAACGCGCCGCGCCCAAAGAGGACGCTGAAGAAGAAAACTGACGATACGGAGGCCCCGAATGGAACTTTACAAGGGCCGCCCGGAGGATACGACGGGGCGGCTGGAGCGCGAGATACGCACCTATGATTTTCTCGACAAGCTGGGCATGAGCTACTGGCGGACGGACCACGCGGACCGGCCGGCGGGCAATATGGAGGCCTGCAACGAGATAGACGCCGTGCTGGGCGTGCTGATATGCAAGAATCTCTTTTTGTGCAACCGCCAGCGCACGAGTTTTTATCTGCTGCTCATGCCGGGCGACAAGCCCTTCAAGACGAAGGAGCTATCGGCGCAGATAAACTCCTCGCGGCTGTCCTTCGGCTCGGCGGAGGAGATGGAGGAGCTGCTGGACGTGAGCCCCGGCTCGGTGTCCGTGATGGGGCTGATGAACGACCCTGAGCACCGCGTGCGGCTGCTGATAGATGAGGATGTGTTGAAGGAGGAGTACTTCGGCTGCCACCCCTGCATAAATACCTCCAGCCTGAAGCTCATCACACGCGAGCTGACCGAAAAATTCCTCCCCGCCACCGGCCACGAGCCGACCATAGTCCACCTCGTCGGCGAGTAAAGAAGTTTGAAAGTTTCGTCCACCTTTTCAAAGGTGGTGGAGTCCAGAGGCAAAGCCTCTGGCCGCGCTCCGCAGAGCGCGGAACTCTCCTGTGCTCCCAAAAGCGCAGGAGGGGGTCTAAGGGGGAACCCTCGCCGGGGGTT
>X96_European_Hare__coassemble_630_pt1 | contig 43345 bp, 42 predicted proteins | sample X96_European_Hare__metabat2_high_PE_013 | metagenome-assembled genome bin X96_European_Hare
TTCTCCAGCTGCTCGCAGACGGCCTTTTCAGCCATGATGTCCAAAAGGCGCTCGATGTCCTTCGCAGCGTCATCGCTTGGCGTAGGCTCGAAGGCGTCGTTGCGTTCAATGCTGCCGCCTTCTGGCATGGAAACGCGCTCGGTCGTCTCGTATGGCATGCGCTCCGGCGCTTCACAGGCAGTTTCGTCCGTTTCGGCCAGCGAGCTGCAGCCCGATGCGGTCAAGCCCGCGTCGGACATTGTCCCAGCGCGCTCGGCGCCGGTCATCATCGGCAGCGGCTCGGCAGACTCATCGTCGACAGGAGTGTCGAAGCCGACGCCGGCCGTTGATGAGCCGGGTATGCTCTCCAGTGCCGAGGATATGGCTGCATCGACGTCGCCTTCGGCGCCATCGGTATCGGCACCATCGGTATGGAGAACTATAAATTCTCTGATGTAATCGGCACAGCGGACGAGGACGAGGTTCGCAACTGCCAGGCGCTCATGCGCCGACGTGCTTGTTACAGCGCGGTCTAGGTCAGGCAGCAAACTGAAGATGAGTTGTATGCGCTCATCGCTTAACGGCTCGCTGCCATACTTTAGCTCGCCGTATTTGACATAGGAGAGCATCAGGGTGATCAGACTCTCGAGGATATGCGAACCGTGCGCCTCGCGCTCTTTCAGTTCAGCGACGGTGGGCGTTTCTGCCCAGCTTTCGGAGCGCAAGAATTCAAGGCTGCGCCCAAGCTTTCCGGGAAACTGTGCAAGCATCCGGTTCTCAATGTAGCCGTCTTCTATTACGTTGTTGATAAATCCGGCCACTCGGCGCAGAACCTCCATGCGCTTGGGCTCACCGCGGATAAATGCCAAAAGCTCGCTCTCGCGGCGGATGTCGCCTGGTGCGCTGAGCTTAGGCGGCTCTGGGTACCACTTGAGACTCGTGAGATAGTTAATATGTGTCTGCGAGGCCAGGAAGTCCGTGAACAGGCAGTGACCCAGTTCGTGGGTGAAAAGACCCAACACGGTTTCATACCTTTCGGTGCGGCTTATGTGCTTTGCCACAGCGTTACTGCCTGCGTTTATAAAGATAGTGCGATTGTCAGTCCATGCGGCACTGCTGCTGAGCGGGTTCCATATGAGCCGCACGTATATGCGACGGTCATAACTGTATCGGCGTGTCTGCGCGAGGGCTATATCCTCAAAGTGCAGCGCAAGCGAACGCGACGTGAAGAATAGCTCGTCAGAAATTTTACTGCGTTTCTCGTCCATCAGGCGTCGGACGAGCTTGTGATTCACTCTGGCCAAGAGAGTTCTTCCTTCCTTTGTTATTTGCTGCGGCTCGGGGCGAAGATCGGCTCCAGTACCGCACTTATGAGCGCCTCGCGGTCGTCCTCGTCAGAAGTGGCGCGGCTTATGACCGTGCAGAGCGCCGAATGGTATGGATCGCCGGAGACCTCAGAACTGTTTATCCAGTCTATCAGCCCTCGCATCCCGCAGGAACCATCGGTGATGCTGTTTTTTCGGCAGTAGTCCGAGAGGTCGCAGACCACCTGCACCATACGAGCTACAAGGTACTCATCCTCACAGCCGGTGGCGGACATGGCGCGCTGCACCATGACTTCTGGCGGCGGCAGTTCTATGTCCTCGATAAGACTCATCCTGTCAGTGACCGACTGGTTCATACCGCGGCAGCCCTCGTAGCTGACGTTGGTCGTTACAACGACGACCGCGTCCGGGTGGCGGCAAATGACCTCGCCGGTGGGAAGAGTGATAGAGCCGCCCTGTTCAAGCAGCGAATTAAGTCCGACTAGCACACCGGGCTGGGTTATGGTGGATGGCTCCTGAATTTCGACCACATAGCCGTATTTGAGCGCTTTTATGAAGTCTGTCTCAACATAGGTATAGGTTTGGCCATTGGCTTTTGACACGTATCCGGCTGTCAGTTCGCAGACCTTGGCGGTGACCTTTTCCAGCACGGCAGCAAGGCAGTCGCGTGTGCAAGCCGCCGGATTCTCAACGCCGGTGAGGGCTTGATAGACCCCCGCCGGGTCGTAGTCCATGTCGTCAAGGTCGGGCAGAGCGAGAAGTTTTGCCACATTCTCATAGCTCAGTTTATCTGGTGCTGCGTCGGCGGCCTTATCAGTCTGCGGAAACACCATGCCGACAAGATCGAAGATCTCCGTGCCTGCAGAGCAGGTATATTTCATATACGGCAGACCGAGACCGGCAGCAATGGCTTTAGCACCCATGGTTTTACCTGTTCCGGCGGGGCCGCGCAGCAGGAAATTCCGCATGGGCGCAGCCTTACCGCTTGTGGCCTTGGCGTGGCGGCAGATGCTCACGACCTCGGGCGGAATGATATACCACTCCGGCAGCTTCGGTATTAGTGCGCTCTCAGCTTTGCTGAATGTGCGATCTTCGTCGAGCTTATATTGGCCGACAAAGTCCTCACGGGCTATGACAGGCCCGGACACATGAGCTGCGGATCCGGTAGGTTGAGTGAAGATAGTGAATTCACCGGCGATCACGCTGGTGGGGGTGAACGCCCCAGCGTCAAGCTGCGTACGCGAAATGCGCATAAGGTTGCCGGAACGGTCAATATTCACACTCACATGAGAGGGACAGGTGTCATCCTTGACACGGCGGTAGGCATTATCGCAGAGGACAGCAGCGGTATTTGCAGCTCGTTCCAGATCGGGGAAACCGGATTTTAGTTGAAAGTTGTAGGACTCGAGATTATCTTTAAATTCTGCGTCCGTCATTAGTTCGGGCAGCATGGCAAGAATTAACGCCGCGCCGTCGCGTTGGCTGGAATGGGCTGTATACTGCTCAATGACCTCCGCGTTGCGGTCGTAAACGCTGGCGACAATGCTGCCGCTGGCGGCGTCGTAGATTACAAGGTGGTATGTATCCGGACCTGCGGAGGATTTGTATTCCGCGGCATATTTGCGCTCACCGACCAAGCCGAGAGCACCTCCTCCGCCGTTCATGCGGCAGTAGGCATTGACGGCCTTGAGCACGCTTGCGCAAAGCGTGGCTTCAGTGCCGCTTGAGTACTTGGATGCAACCTTTACTTTCTTGCTGGCGAGTGCATCGAATGGTGTCGGCAATGTGCGTGCGAAGTTAAAGAGGTTTGCAACAGACGTGCTCATACGCGACCCCTCTCTGCGGCGAGATCGATGCTTATGCCGTCTTCAACGCACTCACAACCGGCAATACCGTTTCGCTCGAGCTCCCGGCACACCTCAGGCCAGCTTGTCAGCTCTGGCAGTTCATTGGCTTTCAGCAGTATGGTGTCAGTGCCGTGCGCAATTCCCTCGTTACAGCGCTCATTGAGTTCTATCACATGAGCGTCCACCCACTCAAAAGCCAGTAATTCGTAGTTCACAGGAACGCTGTCATCCTGGACTTCATCAGGTTCTTGCGGCTCTGAGGCTTGGATGTATTCGATGCCAGCTACTTTTTCGCCGGTCATGTGTACCTTGGCTTCACGGTAGCCTCCCGCCCGGTTGAGCAGGATGGCAGCATCCTCGCCCGAGCAAACGCGGGCTTTGCCATTGGACGTCTTCCATATCCAACGCGCTTCCGGGTGCTCAGCGCATATGAGTTCGGAGATGCTTTGCTGGATATTGCTGTATTCGTCGTAAGCCTCGCGGCTTGTTGGCATGAGTCTGGGCTGTTCGGGTTCCACGGCAGAGCGGCAAGAGATTATGAGCCACGCCAGTACGCCGGGAAGCGCAAGCAGCACCAGAAGCAGCAGCGGCCACAGCCGGCAGATAAACAGCACGGCTGCCGTCATGAAGAGAACGACCAGTACCTCATAGGCCAAGTGGCGTTTGTAATTTTTTCTGTTCATAACTTTTCCTTTCCGCGCAAAAAAGGCGCACACGGCAGTGAAACCATGTGCGCCATCTTGCGCTCGATGTGTTGTTGTCAGTCGTCGAAGAACGCGTTTGTACCGCCGAAGGGCTCAAAACCCTCGAAGCCCCCGCCGCTCTGAGCAGGGGCAGGCGGGGCACTCGACGGCTGCGGTTCACGCTGCTGTCTGGCGTTTCCGGAGCAAAACTCGATCTCATCGAGTATGACTACCATTGCGCTCTTCTTCTCGCGTGTAGTCGAGTCCTCCCATGTGTCCTCGTTCAAGCGGCCAAGGATGTTGACGAACGAGCCGTCGCGCAGCTGCATCTTGCGGATGCGCTCGCACTGAGGCCCGAAGGCCTTGACCGAGAGATTTACCCAGCGGTAATTGTCCTTCGCGTGGGTGTCGTAGACCTTTTTGCCAACCCTGAAGCGGACGCTGTCGCCGCGTTCGGAGAATTTGAACGCGGGAGCGCCGTCGTAGCCTCGGGAAATGACAACGTCTGTGGCGAATACTTTGAACATGGTGTTCTCCTTTCTCGCGGTTTAGCCGCGTACAAAATATATTTCGACCCCGTTGAGGGGCAGAAACCGGAAAAGAAAAAGCACCAACGGACAATAAGTCCATTGGTGCTTTGAAACGTTGTAACTGTGAACCCCTCGGGATACATGAAACTGGTGTAGTTAGTATAACATCAGTTCTGCGCTTCGTCAATCCATGTGTTTTTCAAGCTCCAGTTTTGCCAGCTCGAGCGCTATACGCACTTTTTGCCTGTCAAAGCGGCACTCGCCGCCGGGCCCGACCTGGCAATCGATGAGGGAGCGCACCTCGTCACAGAGCGCGAGCAGTTCGTTGACTTCATTTTTCATTAGAACACCCTTTCGCAAATTCAATCGCTATACAGCCGTCGACCAGACGCTGTCCGTTGTATTCATAGACAGGCGCCTTGTCGGACATATACAATGTGACCGTGTCGCCGGCAGCTATTCCACTGACTTTGCATTGCGGGAACAGCTTGACAGTGTGCGGCGGCGCGGATACAGTGACAGTTCTGACCCGCCGGCGCAGTCCGCTGCGTTTGACCTCGATGCAGATGCCGCTGACAGCGACATAGCGTCCTGAAAGGCAGCACCGGATAAGCGTCAAAGCCATCGCTGTGAACACTGCGGCAAATACCGCCATCGATGCGCCAAGCCAAATATCTACGCCAAATATCAGAATGACCGCAAATAGCATCAGGCTTGCGGCGCTGGCTGCGATCCGTCGAAGTATTTCCGCACGCAATGCTGCGGGCAGGGCGAGAAAGCGCGCTTTCACAACAGCACCACCAACCTCTTTTTCAGTAGCGCAAGTACCGCACGCACCGCTTCGTCGCGGCACGATACGCGTTCCATAAGCATTTCAAGAGCGTAATCCTTCACGGTTTCCGGCGTGTAAATGCGCTCGGTAAGTGCCTGCGCGTTGGCCTTGCCCAACAGTTCTGAGGAGGGTTCGACTCGATACTCGAGCAGGAAGGTCATCTCTGCCATAGTCAGGTGCAGCCCGGCCTCGTGCAGCCAGGTGAGCACGAAGCGCTCGTTTCCGTTTGATGGTATGCGCATCCGCGCTGTGGGGACTATGATGCACCGCGACAGCGTTCGGTATTCTCCGGCGGGTCCAGGCTCAGTGAGTTCTGCCAGCCCCATGCGGCCAAGATGCCTAAGTTCGCGGCAGTGAACGGGATTTGCATCTTCGACGGCGTCAAAGCCGCGTCGGCCGTTGAGCCAGAGTGCAGCCTTAACACCAGTAAGCTCAAACTTACAGCCGCAGCGTGTAATGTGCAGAATATGTTCAGTCGAGCCAGGAGCGACCAGCCCCTTGGAAATGTACTTCATGCCGCCACCTCATTCGTGCGTTTGACCTATTACACGCAGGGGCAGATGAATTTACAACAGATACAGCGCGGCGACGCAGGCGGCAATCACGAGCGCGACAATAAACGTTAACAGCGCAATGCGTTTTAATAGCCGCTTATCCACACCCTCACGCTGCGCGTCCGCATCCTCAGGCAGAACATCATCATAGTAGCTGTCACAGCTGTCTGGCGCAGGCTTCTCAGAGCGTCTGCGCCGCAGATTTTGCTTTCCCGAATCGCCTTTGGTCAGCTTGTGCCCGCAAGACGGGCAGAACATGACTCCGCCTGCCTTCAATTCCGAGCCGCAGAATGGACAGAATCTCATGCGTTTACCTCCTCTCTGGCAGATTTCCGGCTTGAAAGCCGTCATCAGGCTTAAGATGGAACGGTAGCATTATACTCCGACGGAATCTTCACGTCATCGGCGCGAACCCTGCCATTTTATGCGCATGAAGAACACTCATATCAAAAGGCGACTTGCCCGCAGGCAAGCGACCCTGTCGAGATAAATAAAGAAAAAGGAAAGCTGCCCCGGTCCTCTGGATGGGACCGGGGCAGTTGCTGTCAGATATGGAAGTCTGCTTCGTTTGTCCGGCCTGGTTCCATGGAGTATTGTACGGTGAGCCAGGCCTGATAGTGGAGCCTTGTCAGCATCAACAGCTCGCACATGGCAGCGAAACTGAGGCTGAGGGCTATGTGATTTTCCGGACTGCTGCCGAAGCGAGGGACGATGAGACCTTTCGCGTTGGCCTCACCGGCGCCGCTGTCAGCAACAAGCAGAAAACCTGATTTTGCTCCGGGCAGGATCTGCATTGTACGCGAGAGGCTCATACCGTCGGAGCGGGCGCGGCCCAGACTGCACAGCTTTTCTGCGTGAGTGCCTCCGATGTGCTGATAGATCGGGCCGTGGTCACCGCTCTGGTGTTTTTCACGCAGCATAGCTCGCAGCTCGCCGGATTCAGCCTCCCTGCAGAGCTCAAGCAGCTCGCCTACGTCTATGTATATGTGGACGCAGTCGGTCTGGCGCTGCCCGGAAGGCCGATTCACATCATAAGCAACAAAGACGAAGTGAGCCTTGCCGATTGCGAATGCGTCGTTCAGGCTCTCGAGAAAGCACCTGCGCGCATCCTTGCGAACGATTTGGTGCTTGTTGCGCTCGTCATTCATTTCGCTTGCGGCCATGTCTGTCATTCCCTTTCTGCCCCGCAGAGGGCAAACTGTGTCGTGTCCGAAAGCTCGATCTTTCGCGGAGGGATGTGAAGTGTGTAGAATGTGTTTTGCGTCTCGAAGCGCAGCTCAAACGGTGAGAACTCCTCTACCGCGACCACGGCAGTTGTGAGCCGGGCGCAGCCGCTTTCGAGTATCAGCGCCCTTTCGCCAGGAGAGATTTTGCCAACGGGAGTGCCGGAGATGCTAAGTTCTTTCTTGTACATAACGTACCCCTTTCGTTGTAAGAGTTTATATGTAAACGGGTACGCCTCGCGGCTCCCCGTAGTAAAGAGTAAGGGGAGCCGCAGCTCCATATATGCAAAAAGTGCCTGGAGGAATATCCTTCAGGCACTTTGTAAACGTGAGACTTTCACCGCACAGAGCGATGGGGAAACTTAATATAAACAGTGTACCAGATATAACGCGGCTTGGCAAGCTATATCTGCGTTGCATATCCGTCTCCTCAGGAGTGTAATATAACGTCTCCGCAATGGTGTACCTTTATAACCATCGCCGTTTGGCTCTGAAAGCAGGTCAAACGGCGTCCGTAAAGTACCGTTTGCAGCGTGTGGACATATCTGAAAACGCGGGAGACGTTTACGCACACTTTCAAGGAGGGCGGCGCATGAAAAAGACCTACGGCTACGCGCGGGTGTCCACGCGCGAGCAGCATCTGGACAGGCAGATAAAGGTGCTGATGGACTGCGGCATAGATGAGCGCGAGATTATCAATGACAAGGCCACCGGCGTGACGCTCGAGCGCGACGGGTACCAGGCGCTCAAGAACACAATACTGCGCGAGGGCGATACACTGGTAATAAAGTCCCTCGACCGGCTCAGCCGCAGCAAGGAACACATTATGCAGGAGCTGCGCTACTTCAAGGAGCGGCACATCATCGTACGGGTGATTGACCTGCCCACTACTATGATTCAGCTGCCCGATGGTCAGGAGTGGGTGTTCGACATGATAAACAATATCCTGATAGAGGTGCTTGCCAGCATCGCCGAGCAGGAGCGGCTGACCACACGGCAACGTCAGGCCGAGGGCATTGCGGCTGCGAAAGAGCGCGGTGCGCACTTGGGCCGCCCTGGAACGGCTTACCCGGCAGACTGGGACGGTGTTTACACGCGCTGGCAATCCGGTGAACTCAGGGCAGTCGCCGCTATGCGTGAGCTGGGACTGAAGCGCAGCACCTTCTATAAGCTCGCGCGCCGGTATGAGGAGGAACAGAGATGAGGAAAAAGCTCGTACTGGCAACTCTGCTCACACTATCGCTTCTCGTGCTCGCCACCGGCGGTTATGTGCTCGGTCAGCGGGCGGCCGAGTACGCCGAGAGCGACGAGGCCTATTCCGGTCTGGAGGATTATGTGAGTTTCACGGCAAGTACACCGGGTGCAGACGAGTCTGACGGCGAGCAACAGACCGAAACGCCGCAAGCTCAGTACGGTACACCGAGCGTGGATTTCGCAGCGCTCAGCCGGATAAACCAGGATATCGTCGGCTGGCTCTACTGCGATGGGACGCAGATAAACTACCCCGTCGTGCAGGGAAACGATGACGAGTACTACCTCAACCACCTGTTCGACGGCACGGAAAATACAAACGGTTGCCTGTTTTTGGATAGCCGTGTTGACGCATCATTCTCGAACGTCCATTCAATTATTTACGGTCACCACATGCGCAGCGGCGCCATGTTCGCCGCGCTCGACGGCTACAAACGCCAGAGCTTTTACGACGCACACCCGACCATGCTGCTCATAACGCCGGACGCGACGTATGAAGTGCAGCTCTTTGCCGCGTATGTAGCCGACCCGTCGGAAAATGCGTGGGAGATTAGCTTCGCGAACAACGAGGAGATACAGTCATGGATAGGCGCCGCTATATCCCGCTCGACGTTCACGAGCAATGTGGAGCCCACACCCGGCGACCTCCTTCTCACGCTCTCCACATGCAGTTACGAGTTTGGCGACGCGAGGTTCGTGGTTGTGGGGATGATGCGAGAATTATAGCAGATCGGCAATCGTGGTGCCGGCAAGGCTGTTATGAACGTACGAACGCACATCTTTGCAGTACCGGCACAGCGCTTGAAATCCGCTTCCCAGCGACAGGCTGTGGGGCGTGCCGCGACACCCCATAGTCTTGATTACGTCCATGACTGATATTTCCTCCGGTGGCCTGCAAAGTGCAAAACCTCCCTTCACACCGTAGGAAGCTTTTATCAGTCCGGAGTCGCGGAGCTTCGCGCCTATGTTCAACATGTACCGCGGCGATACACCCACTTCTCGTGAGAGCACAGACGACGGAAGAGGCTTGCCGCTTCGCGCAAGGCAAATCAGCAGTTTGAGGGCATACTCGGTGGAAATATTAAAGAGTCTCATTGTCTTGCGCCCGCTTTTTACAGCTTCGCCGTGAAAAAGTCGATGAGCTTTTTTGTTATCTGCTCGACGTACTCCGGCACCCAGTAGGTTTGGATGTGGGTCGCACCGGGGACGAGGTACAGCTCCTTGTCGTCCGTGCCGGTCGCCGCGACAAAGACGTGCTCGGTCATGTAGAGCGTGTCTGCGCTCTTGCCCGCTATCATCAGCAGCGGAACGTTAATAAGCTCCGCGCCCTGCACGGCGTCGAAGCTCATGAGGTCGACGTTGCTGCTCACGGTGTAGGCGAAGCTGCTGCACGGGTGCGCGTGCGTCTTACCGTAGTAGTAATAGCCGTCGCGGTAGAGGTCATAGGGCAGCTTGTCGGCTTCGGACTCAGGCATCTCACACATATTCGCCGTGTACCGCACCTCGCCGCCGCTCATCTCGAGGTCGCGCGCCTCGCAAGCCTCCTTCAGGCGCTGCTGAATGGTCGACGTCGCGCTGTCGAGGAAGCCGTTGCGCCGCACGACGCCTGTGTTGAACATGGAGAGCGTCGCCACTGCCCTGAAGCGCTTGTCAGTCTGCGCGGCTTTAATGGTGTAGCCGCCGCCTCCGCAGATGCCCAGCGCGCCGACGCGCTCCGGGTCAACGCCCGGGAAGCCGCGGATTATGTCGCAGGCGCGGTGGATGTCCTCAATCCTGTGCGCGGGCTTATCCGTGTTGCGCGGCATGCCCTCGCTGTGGCCCTGATACGCCGCGTCGAAGGCAAGGGTGACGTAGCCGGCCTCGGCCAGCTTCTGCGCGTACAGGCCCGCGACCTGCTCCTTGACGCCGCCGTTAGGGTGCGCAATGACTATTCCGGCGTATTTTTTGTCGTCGGACTTGTCATACCCGGCGGGGACGTAGACGTTCGCCACGAGCTTGAGGCCGTCGAGCATATAGCTTATGGGTATGATGTTGACCTTGCCCGGCACGTTTTTAGTTATGGCTCCCGCGTAGACCAGGCCGAAGGGGTTATCATTGTGTGTGCTCTCCGCGGCGACTTCCTCCGCCGTGCGATAGGTGAATAATTCGCTCATTGCAATATGCCTCCTAAAATTTCGGGAAACGCTTGACTCGGCTTTCCTGTTGGGTATACTATAATCCCGGTAGCGACTACCGAGTCAAGAGGTGAAAGCGTGAAAAAATTGTTAAGTATGAAGCAGTGCTGCGAGGCCACGGGTATGAGCTACGAAGCGCTCAAATTTTACTGCAACGAGGGACTTGTACCCAACGTGAAGCGCGCGGCGAACAATTACCGCGTCTTTGACGAGCACGATGTAAACTGGATACGCTCGCTGACCTGCCTCAAGAAGTGCGGCATGAGCATACAAGAGATGAAGGAGTACCTTGCCCTCTGCCTCGAGGGAGAGCACACGATACCCGAGCGCATGGAACTGCTGCAAAAGTACAGGGCGAACCTGCTCGCGAAGCTGGCAGAACTTCAGGAGAGCCTCGACTTCATCATGTGGAAGGAGAACTTCTACCACGATGTTCTGGACGGTAAATGCAAGTACCACAGTGACCTGATTGCAGCAGATTAGGAGTTGAATCCGTACATGCCCGGATCCGCGCGGATGAAGTTCGTTGTGGTATAGCCCTCAAGCTTCGGCGGCGCAATGCCGGCGTCGCGCGCGGCGGCGAGGCATTTGAGGTAATAGGCCATGTAGTGGCCCAGCGTGCGCATGATGTGGACGCCTTCTTCATCCTTATACACGTCATCGCGCTCTGCCCCATGCACGGCGCACCAGTAGCGCGAGGGAATTACGGGCATCTCGTACATGGTGAAGTAGCGGTTTATCTGGTCGAGAGCCGCTGTGGTGCCGCTCCGACGAGCAGAGACTACGGCGGCCGCAGGCTTGAGCCGGAAGGCTGCGCTCTTGTTCCCGTGGCGTTCGGAGAAGAAGAGCCGGTCCATAAAGCCCTTGAGCGTGGCCGAGCAGGATCCGTAGTGCACGGGGGAACCAAAGACGAAGCCGTCGGTGGCGCGCGCGAGCTCCTTGAACTCGTTGACCTCGTCGTCCTGTACGCACCTTCCGCCGAGATTCGCACATGCCCTGCAGCTCCTGCAGCCGGTTATGGGCTTCGCGCCCAGCCAGTATATCTCCGCGTCCACTCCGTTTTCGCGCAGTGCGTAGGCCACTATGGAGAGCGCCGCGTCGGTGCAGCCGTGCTCGTGTGGGCTGCCGTTTACGAGTTGTACAAGCATATCTGTCTCCTATACAAGTCTCCGGGCGGCGCAAACGCGCCGCCCGGGTTGTTCTATTCTCAGGTGAATGGGAAAGCGTTCATATTCGGTTCGGCGAAGGCCTCGGCCTTCATGATCCAGCTGCCCTCATCGGTTTCGTCGTCAGAGCAGGATATGTAGAGCTCGCGGGTACCGGGGCGAACGGTGGCGTGGGTGCCTATGAGGTTGTGGCCCTTGTCGCGGTCAGGCATGAGCACCTGGCCTATCGGGAAGCCGTCGCGGTTGAAGATCAGTATCCGGCCCTGGAAGGTCAGCGCGACGTAGAGGTTGCCATCGCCGTCGGTTTCGCAGGAGTCGGGGCCGTGGTAGCCGGTGAAAGCGTAGGGCGCACTGCTCCAGCCGCCGCCGGTGGGCACGCGCAGCAATCTGCCACCGTTGTACTCGGTTATCCAAAGTACCTTCTCGTCCGGCGAGAGGGCGATGCCGTTCGGCGCGGCGAGATTTTTGGCGAAGGTGGTGACGGTCTTCATGTCCGCGTCCATGTGGTAAACCGCTCCGATGCGGTTATAGAGGTCGCCGACGAAGTGCGTAAAATAAAAGCCGCCGCTCTTGTCAAAGGCAAAGTCGTCGACGTGGACGCCCTCGCACATATAGGCAAGCTCCTTGCCTTCGGGTGAGAGGACGATGATGCCGCCGTCACGGCTGTCAGGCTTGCCGGTCGGGAAGCAGCCAACAAAGATGCGCCCGTCGCGGTGCAGCTTGATGCCGAAGGAGCGGACAGTAGGGTCGGTCCATATCTCTTCAACTTTCTTTGTAGCCATGTCCATGCGGAAAACGCGGCCTATGTCCGTGGCGTTGAAGTACATGGTGTTGCCCGTGCGGTCAAATACTATGCCCTCGAGGTGGAAGGGGCGCTTGTCGCTGACCTTCACGAAGCGCTCGGCGGTGACGGTGGGCAGAGCAACCTCGGCGGGCGGGATGGGGTTAAAGTCGCGCTCGTACTTGTAGTCAAAAACGCTCATTTTCTGTTCCTTTCTGTATTCAGACTGCCCGGCCTGGGCTTTCCATCCTGGAGCCGGGATAAAACTCATTTCGCAGCGTTGCCGGAGTTGTACTTCTGGCCCTTGACGAGCGCACCGACGATGGGGTGTGGGGTGTAGAGCTCCTCGAGGTATTGGATCTCCTCGGGCGTGAGCGTGACGTTCAGGCTGGCGACGGCGTCGTCAAGGTGCCAGGGCTCGGTTACGCCGACTATCGGTGCGAACACAGGGTGCTTGCTGCGCACCCAGGCAAGGGAGACCTGCACCATCGGGATGCCGCGCTTGTTGGCGACTTCCTCGATACGGTTGACAATGGGCTCGTCGAGCGCCTTGGTGGCGGCGTACTTCTCCGCGGTCTTAAAGTCGTTCTCGCTGCGGTTATGTTTGCTGCCCCAGGGGTGGCAGCAGTAGCCTGAGGCGTTCGGGCTGTACGGAGTGCAGACCACGCCCGCGTCGTCGCAGGCCCAAAGCATCTCACGCTCATCCTCGCGGTAGAGCAGGTTGAGGTGGTTCTGCATGGTGATAAAGTTGGCCCAGCCGTGCATCTTCGCGGTCATGTACGCCTTCTCAAACTGCCAGGCAAACATGGCGGAGGCGCCGATGTAGCGCGCCTTGCCGGCCTTTACGACATCGTTCATGGCCTCCATGGTTTCCTCGATTGGGGTGTCCCAGTCCCAGCGGTGCAGGATGTAGACATCAACATAGTCAAGCTGCAGTCTCTTAAGGCTGTGGTCTATTTCGCTCATGATAGCCTTGCGTGAAGAGCCGGCGCGGTTGGGGCCGGTGCCCATCTTCTGATTGACCTTGGTCTGGATGACGAGCTCGTCGCGGTCGGGGCTCCAGCGCTTGAGGGCGTTGCCAAGTATCTCCTCGCTCGCGCCGATGGAGTACATGTTCGCGGTGTCGAACCAGTTGAGGCCGAGGTCGAGGGCGTGCTTGACTACATCGTCGGCCTTTTCCTGGCCGATTAGCCAGGGACGGCCCCAGCGGTTCAAATCGCCGAAGCCCATGCACCCGACGCAAATGCCGGGGACGTCCAACCCGCTCTTGCCGAGTTTTTTATATTCCACGCTGTTGCCTATGGTCGACGGCTGGAAGGTCGTAGCTGCAAGTGCCATTTTAGTTCTCTCCTTTAACTAAATTAAAATTTACTCTCTTATACAAGCCCAAGCATTATCATGGGCAGGGTTATACATATTGCGCAGGCCAGGGGGATTACGAAGCCGCTGATAATGGTCGGGCCGTAGGAACGTTTGAAGTCCGTGTCGAACATTGCCATCATGGAGTTTATGGCTCCGTTGTGCGGCAGGGCGGACCAGGGCGCGGCTGCGCAGGCCAGCATCCGGTGGAAGGCTTCGAGGCTATATTGCCCGGCGGAAACGGAGGCCGTGATGGCGGGCATGAGAATCTCTGTGCATGCGGAAATGCCCGCGTTTGCGGAGCCGAGCATCCCCGCAAAAAGCGAGGTCGTGGCCGCGCTTGCGATGAGTGGGTCTATTCCACTGCTGCCACCTATCAAATTGCCGATGGCGTCGTACATGGGCGAGACGGTGATGGCCCCGCCTATGCCGGCCATGGCCGCAAGGGCTACAATGGGCGTTATGCCCTCGTAGGCCCCGGCGGTGACGTCGGCGAGCCAACGCCGGGGCGTAAAGCTGTGGAGATTAAGAAGTATGCAGGCAAAAGCCCCGAGGAACATGGCCGCGCTTGCGCTCATAGCAAATACGTTGTAGAACACGAACACCACGGCCACGGGGATTATAGCTATCAGGAACTTTGGTTCCTTTTCCCCGGCTCCTGAGCCGGAGGTGCGCTCTATCATGTGGTCGGCCTTGAAGGCACGGCCGCGTTTTTTCCATCTGCGGCAGAGCCACTCCTGATAGGCGATGACGAGCACCGTGACGGCAGCGCTGGTGACAAGGCCGCTCAGCATCCCCGCTGTGGAGGAGGTGCCGAAGGCGCTTTGCAGCAGCGCGTTGGTGGGCGACGGAAACATGGGCGCAAAGGTGGCGACGGTATAGCAGCATCCCACAACGCAGGCTAGCAGAATATCTTCGCTGTAGTCGGCCTTCTTGCATATGTACAGCCCGATGGCGAAGGTCATCATATACGCTCCGACGCTCATTCCGCCGAGCCTCAGCACAAAGCATATGAGGAACAGGGATATGGGGGCGTGCCTGGGGCTTATGACGCTGGAGATGCCGTCGGCGATAACTCTTGCCGACTGAGTGCTCAGCATCACCTTGCTGAGCACACTGCAGGATACAAAGGTCATAAGATTCTGCCGCACGCTGGTGGCGAAGCTCGCGGCGTAGCCGGCCGCGATGCCCTCCTCATATCCAACTCCGCTGAAAACACATATTATGAATGAACACACTATTCCCGCGAGCAGCGGCTTCAGGCCCTTGAACATGGAAACAACCACGAACACCATGGCTGCTGCCACGCCGATCAGACTCATTACCATAGCAGCCTCCTTCGCCGGATCAGTCTTCCTTGCGCTCCACAGGTGTCTTTTTGGGCAGGGCCATAAAGAACAGGCAGCCTATTGCGGTGATGACCGCGGCCACGATGCATGCGGCGTTAAACGAGCCGGTGGAGCGGCGCAGCGCGGCAGTGACAAGTGGTGCAACAACCAGCGGTACTGCCGTGCTGAGAGTTCCCCAGCCATAGAGAGTGCTCGCGTACTTCTGGCCGAAAAGCTTTCCGAATATGACGCCGTAGACGGGGGTGCGCCCGCCGTAGCCGATACAGATTACTATAAAGAGCGCCGCTACTAGCCCACTGCTTCCTGCGGGGATGAGTGCGAGGCAGCCAACAACGGAGCAGATGCACATTATGAGATAGGTGAGCTTTGGACCGGCCTTGTCCACCAGCGCGCCGCCTAGGAAGCGGCCTATCGCACTGCCTATGCCCGTACAGCTCACAGCGAGCGCCGCAGCGGAGGCGGTGAGAAGCTTCTCCTCGGTAACAAACACGGCCACGTAGGAGCTGATGAAGGAGTAGGGCCAGACCAGTAGGGCGTATGCCAGAAAGACAAACCAGAAATCGCGCGTGCGCACGGCCTCGCCGACGGTGACGAACTTTGCCTCGGCGGGTTTGGCTGCCGCGGCTGCGGCGACGTAGCCCTTGGGAGTCCAGCCAGCGGGCGGCGCGCTCATGAAAAAGGAGCCGACCAGGCAGACTGCGGCGACCATTATACCTATTATCAGCATTGTACTGCGCACGCCCATGGAGCCGAGCATGCTGTTGATGAGCGGTGTAAACACGGTGACGGAGAGCCCGAAGATTGCCAGGAATATACCCATGACAAGCCCGCGCCTATCTGGGAACCAGGCCGAGGCCGCAAACTGACCGACCAGATAGAGTATGCCGACGCCGATACCAGCCACGCCTCCGTAGGTTACATACATGAGCACGGGGTTTGAAACGTAGGCCGATATTATGAAGAAGCCGCCAAAGCAGACCGCGCCTATAAAGCTCGACACGCGCGGGCCGAATTTAGGCATCAATATGCCACCAATGGTGACGCCGAAGACGAAGGTTGCCAGCATGACGTTGCCCATGAGAGCGACGGCATCCGTATCCCAGCCATACTCGCTTGTAATTGGCCCTACCCAGATGCTCCAAGTATATATGAGCCCTGCCATAAGTCCGATCAGGCAGGAGAATATGACCGTTAGGATACGTCCTTTTCCAACATTACTATTTTCCATCTCTTACTACCAACCCTCTCAATCGTAGTACTCAGGCGCCTTGCGCAGCGTCTCGAACTGTGCGATATCGTGCCCGAAGAATACTGCTGCCCTTGTCGCATCCGCTATGGCGTGCAGCTTCTTGAGCGAGGCGAAATACGCCTTTGAGTCGTCGAGCGCGCCGGGTGCGCGCAGCGGCGGACCCCAGTTGCGGGAGGTGTAACAGGCGTCGGAGGTCAGCAGCACGGCGCCGAGATTGTCAAGCTCAAGCTGCAGACACTGCAGGCCTTCGGCGTGGCCGGGGACAAGCAGCAGCCTGACGCCGGGGACAAGTTCGGTGTCGCCGTCGATGAGCTCCCAGTTCGCTTCCACATCTACGTCCGCGCGCAGGTAGGTTCCCTTGGGATTCACCGTGTGCGTGTCGAGCAGGGCGCGTATCATCTCGCGGCGCTGTACGATCATCTTAGCGTTTTTGAAAAGGCCTATTTTACCGGCGTGGTCGTGGTGCAGATGCGTCATCACGAGGTAGTCTATCTCCTCCGGCTTCACGCCGCAAAGGGAGAGCTGGTGCTCGAGATTTTCACCCTCCTTAAAGGTGAAGGTCATGTTGTTGAGCGTGCTTTCCGCCTCACCGCCGGCGTTGCAGTTGTCCGCGAGCCCGGTATCCACGAGGATTTTAGCCGACGGCGTTTCTATGTACGCCGCCCAGACCGGGAACGGCTCAAATTTACATATCGGAGCCTGATCGTTTACCGTGGCCCTGGTAGTAAAGGCAACCAGAGCATTTGTGTCTAGAGTTATGCTGCCCAGGGGCAGAAAATACAGCTTTGTACCCTTGCTCATGTTATTCCTCCTCTTGTTTTTGCTTTTTATCCCGGTGAGCCGCGCGTCACGGTGGTGGAGCCCGCGCAGCCATCCGAGTTTGCTTGTTTTAAAATTAACACTTGCTCACTGCTTTGGGAAGCTGAACAATCCTGCAGGGTTAACGGAACTTTCATCAGCCCCGGATGCAGCAAATCGACCAAGCATATATTGTCATAACGCTGTCAAAGTGGTATCATTACTCAAAAAGATTGCATAAACAAGCTGCTGAAGGGATGTGTGTGCGTGGACACAAAAAAGACAAGGGCTTTTATAGAGACAGTCCGTACCGGGAGCATTAATAAGGCTGCGAGCGAGCTTGGATACACGCACTCCGGGCTGACATATGTCCTCAACTCCCTTGAGGACGAGGTGGGAATCAAGCTCTTCGAGCGCGGTTACAACGGTATCGCTCTGACTGCCGAGGGAGAGGAGCTATACCCGCTGCTCGTGCGGCTCTACGAGGACGAGATGCGCTTCAACGAACGGCTCAACCAAATTAAGAACCATACGAGCGGCATAATTCGCATTGGGCTTTATTCGAGCCTGCTGGTGAGCTGGATGCCGAAAGTGACCGCGGCGTTCAAAAAGGCGCACCCGGAAGTGAAATTTGAGATGCGAACCGGAGTTGTCGCAATCAAACAGTGGCTGGATAACGACGCCGTTGACATAGCGCTATGCGAGCAGCACCTTGTGGAGGGCTACGCCTGGCAGAAGCTCATGGATGACGAGATGTGGGTTGCCGCGTACACAGGCCTGCCGGTGGCGAACGAGAGGGTGGTCACGCTTGAAATGCTCCGGGATTACCCGGTTATTTTCCCCAATATCAACCGTAAGAACGCCGTCAGCCTGCGCCTTGAGGAGCTTGGCATAAGCTATCCCAACCAGACAGACATATATACCGAGGACGGCTCTATAACGCTCTCGATGGTACAGCAGACCCACGGCGTATCTTTCGTGACGAGAATGTATGAGCCTGAGTGTCCAGCAAGTGTCCGCATGATACCTATAGACCCGCCCATAGCGCGCAGCATAGGCGTGGCTGTTAACAAAAATATGAGCGGAAATAAACTTCTCCGCTCGCTTATCAACACGATGAAACGTACAAGCGCATATTGAAGCCAACAATAAAGCCACCACGGCACAACGCTGTGGTGGCTTTATACATAGGCTGCAGGATTTTCTGTCAGCCGTAACAGATAAATGCGCTTCTCAGATTTGCTTTGGAGTGTTACAAAATAGACAAGGTGGAGCCGGATCACGGTAAGAATACATTGGAGGTTCTTTTGATATGTACGAAAAACTCTTCAGCAAGGGCAGAATAGGCGGCTGCACGCTGCCGAACCGCGTTATCATGTCGCCTATGGATGACTGCCTGGGGCAGTCATCGGGCGAGCTCACGCCCCGGGCGCTCGAGTACTATGCGTCCAAGGCAAGGGGCGGCACGGGTCTCGTCGAGGTCGGCTTTGTGGGCGTGATCGGTCCCGAGTACGGCGGCGTGTCAATGTCCGGCCAGACCTTCCTCAGGAATCTTGACGACCGCCACGCTATGAGTCTGCTGGCTGAGCGAGTGCACGGCTATGGCAGCAAGCTCTTTGTCCAGCTCAACCATCCGGGACGCAAGTCGAGCCCGAAGTTCAACGCCGGACACGTTCCCATGTCCGCGAGCGCTATGACGCCTCAGCTGGCGGCGCGCGGTTTTGCGCCCTGCCGCGAAATGACGAAGGCCGACATAGATCTCATCGAGGACGCCTTTGCCAACGCCGCCGAACACGCCTACTATGCCGGCTGCGACGGCGTGGAGCTCCACTGCGGGCACTGGTTCATGTTCCACCAGTTTATAAGCCCGACGCGCAACTGCCGCACCGACGAATACGGCGGGAGCATGGAAAACCGCTGCCGTATAGTTGTCGAGACCATAGAGAAGATACGCCAAAAGGTGCCGAAGAGCTTCCCCATTACCGCGCGCATACACCTCTACGACGCCGAGGGCATGGAGGGCGAGCCCACACTGGAGGATATGCTCGAGATTGCGCAGTACCTCGAGAGCAAGGGCATTGATGGCTTTAACTTCTCTGTCGGCGTGGAGGAGCGCACCGGGGCGCCGGATATGCCCTGTGGCTGGCGCAACCCATACCTGAAGGAATTCAAGAAGGTCCTGCACGTGCCCATCTACGGCCCTAACGAGGTCAAGACCCCGGACGAGGCCGAGGCGCTGCTTGAGGAGGGCGTTTACGACTTCGTGGTCATGGGCCGCCAGCACAGCGCCGACCCGGAGTGGTGCAGCAAGGCCAAAAGCGGGCACGCCGAGGACATACGCCCCTGCATCTCCTGCAACTGGTGTGTGCACCGCGTCACCGCCGACCAGGCGCAGATACGCTGCGCGGTGAACCCGCTGCTCGGCCGCGAGGTGGACAACCTCCTGCCGCTAAGGAAGGGCGAGGGCACGGTCGTGGTCATCGGCGCCGGCCCCGCCGGCCTGCAGAGCGCCATGACCCTCTCACAGCGCGGCTTCAAGGTGGAGCTCTACGACAAGCGCGCCGAGCTCTGCGGCAGCCTCAATCTCGCGAACAAGGCCCCGAACAAGTTCCGCATGGACAACCTCATCCGCTGGTACACTCATACGGTGACGAGCGACCCCAACATAAGCATTCACCTTGATACCGAGATCACCCCCGAGAAGCTCGACGAGATAGCGGCGATGAAGCCCTACGCCGTCGTGCTTGCGAGCGGCGGCGTGCCCATAGTCCCGCGCTCCATCCCCGGCGTTGAAAAGGGCGTGGCCTGCTTCGACGTGCTCAACGGCAGGGTGAAGTTCTCCGGCAAGACCGTTGCCGTGGTCGGCGGTGGCATGACCGGCCTTGAAACCGCCGAGCGCCTCGCTGAGGACGGCAACAAGGTCATCGTCATAGAGATGATGCCCATTGTAGGCAACGGCATCTACTTCTACAACGTGCGCCGCACACGCCGCCAGCTCGAGGCCAAGGGCGCGGAGATAAAGACGAACACTGCGCTCGTGGAGGTGAAGGACGGCGCCATCGTAGTTGAGCCTTCGAAGGCCAACTACATAGGCTCCGGGCTCGAGGGCATCAAGAACATAGCGGGCGTGGCCGACGCCGTGGAAGCCGATGAGCACACCGGCCCCTACGAGATACCTGTGGACGCCACGGTGCTCAGCCTCGGCATCCGTCCCGAACCGGGCCTGCTCGACCAGCTTGAGGCGCGCTTCGAACGAGTGGTAAACGTCGGTGACGCCGTAAATCCCGGCCGCATCGGCGACGCCACCGGAGCCGCCTACCTTGCCGTGAAAGAGCTGTGAGCCATGGAACTGCGTGAATTTACCTTCAGCTGTCAGACCCAGGTGGCGTTTACCCGCCGCCTGGCAGACAGCTTGAGAGCAGCAAAGGCTCAGCTAGGTGTGAGCAAGGCCTTTATCATAACGGACCCCGGCCTTGCGAAGCTTGACCACTTTGCCGAGTTGCTCCGTGCTATGGACGAGGCAGGCTTCCCCTACGTCATATATGCTGACGCTGAACTGAACCCCGATGATCTGTCTATGGACGCTGCAGGCGATGTGCTGAAGAGCACCGACTGCGACTGCACCCTTGGTTTTGGCGGCGGCAGCGTGCTCGACACGGCCAAAACCGCCGCCTTGCTGGCGGCAAACCCCGGGAAAACCCGCAATTTCTTCGGCGTGGACACCGTATCGAACCGCCCACTGCCCTGCATAGCCGTCCCGACAACTGCCGGCTCCGGCGCGGATGTGACGTATTTTATGGCCATCGTGGACAGCGAAAAGCACACCAAAGCCCAGATCATGGACGAAAAGTGCGCACCAAATATATCCATAATCTACCCCGAAAACCTTGTAGGGACCCCGCAACGGCTGATTCCTGCCGTGGGCTTTGACTCTCTCACCCACGCGGTCGAGGGATATATTAACGCCAAGGCGAATGTGATGACCGAGTGCCTGAGCCTCAAGGCCTTTGAGCTTATGAGCCGCAACCTGGTGAAGTTCTACAACGACAACACCGACATTCAAGCCGCCGGCGCGCTGCTGCTGGCAACGAGCCTCGGATGTATGGCCTGCACAACCATCGGCACCGGCGACGCGCATTGTATCACACGTGCAATAGGCGGGCGGTTCCACGGAGTACACCACGGCACCGGCCTAGCCGTTGCCCTGCCGCACGTGCTCAACTTCAACCTCGAAGGCAGCACAGCCAAGCTCGCACAGCTCGCTCTGGCCATGGGCTTGGACGTTGAGGGCAAAAACACCCTTGAGCAGGCGAAGCTGCTGGTCCTTGCCATTCAGCAGGTACGAGACGACCTGGGTCTGCCTCACAGCTACCGCGAGCTGGGCGTGGACATCACGGAGCCCGTGCTCACGGAGCTGGCCGAGGACGCCAAGTATAAAAGCGAGCACGGTTCCAGCGCCGGGGCACCTCCGCGCAAGGCGACTATTGATGAGTACAAGGCGCTCATCACCGATGCCTGGGAAGGCAAACGCATAAGTTATTGATTCCTCGCCATACTCACGAAGCCCCCGGCATTTTATGCCGGGCGGCTTTGTGCTTTTTGAAAAGAAGGCTCTTGTGATGGACAACGAAACCTACATATTCGAGGAGATGCCCGTACCGCGAGCTGTCACGAAGCTCGCCGTGCCGACTGTCATAAGCCAGATCGTCACCATGATATATAACCTCGCGGATACATTCTTCATTGGCCAGCTTGCGAATCCGGCCATGTCCGCAGGCGTATCTCTGGTGAGCCCGTACTTCAACCTGCTCACCGCGCTTGGGAATCTGTTCGGGCTCGGCGGCGGCAGCCTCATATCCCGCATGCTGGGCTCGGGGGATGAAGCGGACGTGAAATATGTCTCCGCCTTTGCGCTCTGGGGAGGCTTTGCCGCAACGGCGCTCTTTTCTGCGGCGACCTTCCTATTTCGCGCGCCCGTGCTGCGCTTCCTCGGCGCTCTCGACGAAAACGCCGCATATGCGGAGACCTATCTCAACTGGGTAGTCATCCTCGGAGGTGTGCCGACGATGGCAGGCCTCGCACTTGGAAACCTGCTTAGAAGTGAGGGCCATGCGCGCGAGGCCAGTGCCGGTATGATGTTCGGCGGTATTCTCAACCTCATACTCGACCCTATACTCATCTTTGCCCTGCGCATGGACGTGGCGGGCGCGGCGATCGCCACGGCGCTTTCAAACCTCGCGAGCGTGGGCTTCTTCGCCGCAGTGTATATGCACCTCCGCGGCAGGACGCTCATGAGCTTCCGCGCGAGGTACTTCACCTTCCGCTTCACGGGCAAGATTTTCTCTGTCGGCTTGGCGAGCGCCATCTCCACCGCGCTGGGCAACGCCTCGACGATGGTCATGATGAACCTCGCGAGCGCCTACGGCACAGTCGCCGAGGCGGCCTACGGCATAGTTAAGCGCATAGACCAGTTCCCTCTCAACGTTTCGATGGGTCTGTGCCAGGGCTTTATGCCGCTCGTCGGCTACAATTACGCCTCGGGCAACTATAAGCGGATGCGCGGCGTGGCCGCGTTTTCATGGAAGGTCTCGCTTGTGATATCTGCGTGCTTTGTCGCCGCGTTCTTAGCCTTTGCCTCGCCTATCGTCCACCGCTTCATACCTGACGCCGGGACGAGCGCCCTGGGCGCGGCATTTCTGCGCATCGCCTGCCTGAGCGTTCCCCTCACGGCCATAAACTTCATGACGAGCTATACGCTTCAGGCAATGGGCAAGGGGCTGCAGTCGGCCCTCATCACCGTCTGCCGCCAGGGCGTCCTCTATATCCCGGCGATGCTTGTCCTGGAGGCGGCCAGGGGCCTCGACGGCCTGATATGGGCTCAGCCGGTCATAGAGGCGCTCATGCTTCCCATCACCTTCGGCATATATTTTCACACCTTGCGCCATCTGCCGCAGACCGCGCCGCACGGCTGAAGCCCTGCGGCGTTTTGCTATACGTTCAAATTATAGCAGGTGCCGTCATCGGCATTGTACTTTTCGCAGCGCTTATTTTACAATATGGGCATGTGAGAGGTGATGACTGATGAATTCAGCTAAAGCAGGACCGGTTTTTTGCCTTCTCGCCTCTCTCATCCTGACACTTGCGGCCTGCGGGCCCGATGGGGGTGATGCGATGGACGAGACGGAAACGGGGCCATACACTTCCAATACGCGCATAGTGGATGTGGCTTCCGACCCCGTGCTCGGAGACTACGGGCGGCTGCTGTTCCCGGTGGAGAGCCGCTACATGAGCGGCGACACGCTCGGTACGCTCGGCCTCACGTGGTACAGCCACATTGACCCCGACGAGACGGTGAAGATAGTGAACACGCTTTACAAGTGCGCCGCGGACGGAGAGACGGTGTTCTATGATATCTACACCGAGGAGGAAAAGGCCGCCGACCCCGCAAAGCGCGACACGGGGCTTTTCTTCTTCCGCGGAGAGGAGGGCGCGCCCTTCGCCGTGTGCAGCGCCGGAGGAGCCTTTGCCTATGTGGGCGCGATGCAGGACAGCTTTCCGCATGCCCTGGAGCTGAGCAGGCGCGGCTACAACGCCTTTGCGCTCATCTACCGTCCCGGCGCGGATACGGCCTGCGAGGACCTTGCGCGGGCGATAAGCTTCATCTTCGCCAACGCCGATGAGCTGGGCGTCGGCACCGGGTGCTACTCGCTCTGGGGCGGGAGCGCCGGCGCGAGAATGGCGGCGTGGCTCGGCTCCTACGGCCCCGCGGCCTTCGGCGGGGACGACCTGCCCCGGCCCGGCGCGGTCATAATGCTGTACACCGGCCACACGGACTACACGGAGGACGACCCGCCGACCTTCGCATGCGTCGGCAACAGCGACTGGATCGCCGACTGGCGCACCATGCAGCGGCGCATACAGAGCCTTGACGCGCTGGGCATACCCACCGAATTCCACTGCTACCCCGGCCTCGGCCACGGCTTCGGCCTCGGCACGGGCACCGCCGCCGAGGGCTGGCTGGACGACGCCGTCAGCTTCTGGGAAGCACAGATGTAAAACTTTCAGGAGGTAGAATCATGAAAAAACTCACAGCACTCATACTCAGCCTTTCAATGGTATTCACCCTTGCGGCCTGCGGGTCGGAAACGGTCACCGTGACAAGCACCCCCGCGCCTACGAGCTCGCCCGCTTCAGAGCCAGACGGCGAGCCCAGCGAAGAGCCCGCAGGCGCTGAGACCGACGCTCCCGGCGCGGGCGGCGGCACGCTTGTCGTGTACTTCTCCGCGACCGGCAACACCGAGACGGTAGCCGGCTACATAGCTGAGGCGGCGGGGGCGGACGTGTTCGTCATCGAGCCCGCGGAGCCCTACACGAGCAGCGACCTGAACTGGACGGACGAGAACAGCCGCGTGGTGCAGGAGTATGAGGACGAGAGCCTCCGCGACGTGGAGCTGGTGACGGCGGAGGTGCCGGACTGGGAGAGCTACGACACGGTGCTCATAGGCTACCCCATCTGGTGGGGCATCGCGGCCTGGCCCGTGAGCAGCTTCGTCTCCGCCAACGATTTCAGCGGCAAGACGGTCATCCCCTTCTGCACGAGCTCGAGCAGCGGCCTGGGCCAGAGCGGGGAGCTGCTTGAGGAGGCCGCGGGCAGCGGCACCTGGCTCGAGGGCATGCGCTTCAGCTCGAGCGTGAGCGGGAGCGACGTGGCCGAGTGGGTCGGGGAGGTGCTCCGGTGAGGACCGTGACGCTTGGCAAGGACCTCGCTGTCGGCGCGGTCGGGCTCGGCTGCATGGGCTTCTCCCACGCCTACGGCCCGGCGACGGGCGAGCGCGAGGCGGCAAGGCTCATCCGCGAGGCCTACTACATGGGCTACCGCTTCTTCGACACCGCCGAGGTGTACGGCACGGCCGAGGACCCGCACGTCAATGAGCGCATAGTCGGCGAGGCCCTGCACGGCCTGCGCTCGGACGTGGTCATCGCCTCCAAATTCGGCGTCGGCTTCGACAAGACGAGCGGGACATATCCATACCCGATCGTGCCGGATTCGAGGCCGGAGACCATACGGAAAAGCGTGGAGGGGAGCCTGAAACGCCTGCGCACCGACCACATCGACCTCTATTTCCAGCACCGCATAGACCCCAAGGTTGAACCCGAGGCGGTCGCCCAGGTGATGGCCGACCTCATACGCGAGGCAAGATCACGCACTGGGGCATATCCGAGGCAAACGAGGGCTACCTCCGCCGCGCGAACGCGGTCTGCCCGGTGACAGCCATAGAAAACCGCTATTCGATGATGGCGCGCCGACACGCAGCGCTCTTCCCGGCGCTCAGGGAGCTGAACATAGGCTTCGTGGCCTTTTCGCCGATGGCAAACGGCTTTTTGACCGGCGCCTACGGCAAGGGGCAGCGCTTTGACGCCGCGAGCGATTACCGCGCCTCCATGCCGCAGTTCACGGATGCGGCCGTGGAGAAAAACGGCGCGCTACTCGAGCTGCTTGCGGACACCGCCTCGCGCCACAACGCCACCCCGGCGCAGATATCCCTCGCCTGGATGATGGACCGCCCGGAGCACGTCGTGCCCATCCCCGGCTCTCGCAAGCCGGAGCGCATGCGCGAGAACCTCGCCGCCGCGGAGGTGAACCTCGGCGCGGAGGAGATACGTGAGCTCGACCGCGCGCTGGAGGGCATGGACATGTCGGCCGTCTTCGGCGGCTCGGAAGTAAAAGCTTAGAGGAAAACAGGGAGGGAGCCTGCATTATGGCAGCCAAAGTATACTTTACGCGCAAGATAACGCCTGAGAGCCTCGTGAGAATCTACAAAACGCTGGGTGTGCAGCTGAAGGGCAAGGTCAGCGTGAAGATCTCCAGCGGCGAGCCGGGCGGTCACAACTATCTGCACCCGGAGCTGATAGGCGAGCTCGTGAATTCGCTCCACGGCACTATCATCGAGTGCTGCACCGCCTACGGAGGACGCCGCACCGAGCCGGGGGAGCACTGGAAGGCCATAGCCGAGCACGGCTTCAGCGCCGCCTTCCCCTGCGACATTTTGGACGAGTTCGGCGAGCTGGAGCTGCCCGTAAACGGTGGCTATCACCTCGAATACGACCGCGTCGGCGCCGGGCTGAACGGCTACGGCAGCGTGCTGGTGCTCTCGCACTTCAAGGGCCACGCAATGGCCGGAATGGGCGGCGCGCTCAAGAACATCAGCATCGGCATAGCCTCGCCCGCGGGCAAGATGCGCATACATTCAGCGGGAAAGTCGGACGATCCGGCGGGCTTTTTCCAGAACCTGGCGGAACAGGACCGCTTTCTCGAGAGCATGGCGGACGCGGCCAAGGCCGTCATAGCCTTCATGGGCGGGGAAAACATGCTCTACATCAACGTGGCGAACCGCCTCTCGGTGGACTGCGACTGCGACAGCCACCCCGCGGAGCCGGAGATGGCCGACCTCGGCATCTTCGCCTCGGCCGACCCGGTGGCGGTGGACCAGGCCTGCTGGGACGCCGTAGTAAACGCGGACGACCCCGGGAAGGCCGCGCTCGTCGAGCGCATGGATTCCCGCCGCGCCATCCACGTCGTGGAGGCTGCCGCCGGGCTGGGCCTGGGCAGCCGCGAGTACGAACTGATTTCAATAGACTGAAGGAGGCACAAAAATGCGCAAGGATTTCGGCTCCAAGCCCTGGTTTTATCCCATGCCGGTGCTGGTCGTAGGCACATACAACGCGGACGGTACCGCCGACGCCATGACCGCCGCCTGGGGAGGGCTGTACGAAGCGGACATGGTCGAGCTGTGCCTGAGCCATTCCCACAAGACCTTTGACAACATAAGCGCGTGCGGCGCCTTCACCGTGAGCTTTGCGGACCTGAAGCATCTGCGCGAGGCCGACTATTTGGGCCTCGTCTCCGCTCACAGCGAGCCGGACAAGCTCGCGAAGGCCGGGCTGCACGCCGAGAGGAGCGCCTTTGTGTACGCGCCGGTCATCGCTGAGCTGCCTATGGCGCTTGAGTGTGAGCTGGTAAAGGTCAACGAGGACGGCAACATTATAGGCCGCATCGTAAATATCAGCGTGGACGAATCGACGCTCGCCGCCGACGGCAAGCCGGACGCGACGAAGATAGCCCCCATAAGTTATGATGGGGTGCGCAACGAGTACTTTGTCTTGGGTGAAAAAGTGGGCCGCGCCTTCCATGACGGCGCGGCGCTCAAGTGAAAGGAGGCATACCTGTGGATAAGGTTACAGCCGGACGCGACTTGATGGGCACGTTTGCGCCCAAGTTCGCTGAGCTCAACGACGACATCCTTTTCGGCGAGGTTTGGTCGCGGGAAGCGGAGCTTTCGCCTCGCGACCGCAGCCTCATCACCGTATCAGCCCTGATGTCGAGCGGCATACTTGACACATCGCTGCTGCACCACATCCAGCGCGCGAAGGCCAATGGTGTCACCGCGCAGGAGATGAGCGAGGCGCTGACCCAGCTCGCCTTCTACGCTGGCTGGCCGAAGGCCTGGGCCGCGCTGCGCATGGCGAAGGAAGTGTACGGCGATGAGTAAGAAAACTCCGCGGCCCTTCGTTGTCTGCCATATGCTCTGCTCGCTCGACGGGCGCATATCCGGCAAATTCTATACCGCGCCGGGCGTTGAGGCAGCTGTGAGCGAGTACGCTTCACTGAGAAGCTTTTATAAGTGCGGCGCTACTCTCTACGGCGCCACTACCGCCATCGAATTCGCCGGAGGAGAGGCTGTCAAACCGGAGCCGTCCGCGCCGGTCAGAGTCGGCGAGGACTTCTTTGCGGCCGCAAAGGAGCGCGATTATATAGTGGCCGCTGACACGCACGGGCGCATAGGCTGGAATTCCGGCACGTTCAAGCGCCCCGGAAGAGCCGATGCACACATTATTGAAGCGCTGACCGAACTCGTCTCGCCGGAATACCTCGCCTACCTGCGCCGACTGGGCGTATCCTATGTTTTTGCAGGCAAGGACAAGCTGGATTTTGCTCAGCTGATGCAAAAGCTTTCGGCAAACTTTGGAATAGAGCGCGTAATGCTCGCGGGCGGCGGGCTCATAAACGGCGCTCTGCTCGACGCCGGCGTGATAGATGAGCTGAGCGTAGTAGTAGCTCCGGCCATTGACGGCGGCGACGGCGCGACGCTCTTTTCGCGCTGCGGCAGCGCCGGGCTGCAGCTCATCGGGAGCCGGAGGCTCGACAGCGGCGGAATGTGGCTTAGATACAGCGTCGGGTGAGATAGGGCGGTTGGAATATCGCTGCCCTTTACTTATATGGAGGTGCTATATGATAGAAGTATTTGCGGTTTTCACTGCGCTCTTGTTGCTATTCCTTCCGGGGTGCGGCGCAGAGCCGGCAAATCAAACTCCTGAGTTTTCTGAGGCACCCGAGTCGACGGCGGCAGAGCTTGCCACATATGCCGAAGTCGGCACGCAAATAGAGCGCGGCTTTGTACTTGACAACGTGCTCCATTCCGAAGAAGGCGACATACATTTCAACCTATATACCCCGGTGAGCTACGATGGTACGGAGCCGAGGGCGCTCTTTGTGACGCTCGCTGGCTATGGGGGGCTGTACTTCCAGGGCGTGGGCGCGAATCTCTCCGAGGACTTCGGCTTCACCGCGCAGAGCTACGATCCGGATATGCTTGTCCTTGCCCCGCAGCTAAGCGACTGGGGCGAGACTTCAGCGCGGCAGACCGTGGCGCTCGTCGAATACTTTCTTGCATCGTACAACATCGACCCGGCGCGAGTCTACCTCCACGGCATGAGCGGCGGTGGGGAGACGGCCTCGCTGGTCATGGGGATGCGTCCGGAGCTGTTTGCCGCCTGCCTCGTCACCAGCACGCGCTGGGACGGGGACCTGGAGGTCCTGGCCGGGGTGCGCACGCCGGTGTACATGGCCATCGGCGACCACGACAGCTACTACGGCGCGGAACCGCTTACAGAGGCCTACAATGAGTTACACTCTATCTATGAGTCGCAGGGCCTATCTGACGCGGAAATAGACGCTCTGCTAGTACTCGACGTGAGGACGCAGGACTTCTTTGACGCCTACGGTTTCCGCGACCAGCACGCGGGCGGGCAGGCATTCGCGCACGACGAGACTGTCATGGGCTGGCTTTTTTCACACAAAAGGGCGGCGAGCATACCGATGGAATACACCGAGCGGCGGCCCGGCACAAGTGAGACCACGCTGGCGACGCCGGCCGACTGGCCGGAGGCATACGACTACGGCGACGGCCTCGCACAGAATTGGACGGGCGGCATGAATAACCTCCATCTGCCCGAACCGGAGGAAAACTCAACTGTCATCAACACCGCCCCAGACGCGTCGCGCATACAGGCACTCTACCTCTGGGAGGTGGGCAATGTCCCGGCAGTGACGGAGTTCACGCCGGACATGCGCGGATACTTCGACGACTACGATTTCCGGCCCTATGTCACGGCCATACCCGTGCGTGAGGGCGTGACGCCGCGGGGCGCGGTCGTGCTGCTCGCGGGCGGAGCGTTCATGTTCCGTGGCAACTACACGGATGCCCTTCCAACGGCGGCGCATTTGCGCGAGCTTGGCTTCCAGACCTTCATCGTGGACTACCGCCTGCGACCCTATACCCAGCAGGAGGGCGCGATTGATGTGGCGCGCGCCGTGCGTTTTATACGTGCCAATGCGGATGAATACGGCATTGACCCTGATGACATCGCAGTCATGGGCTACTCCGCCGGAGGCATCCAGGCCGGGGAGTTTTTCCTGCACTACGACGAGGATGTGCTGCCCACGGCGCTCGATGCGGGATACGTCCCCGACGAGCTTGATGCCGTCCCGGCCCACGCCTCGGCGGCGGGGATGCTTTATTCTTTCTACGGGCGGCTCAGCGTCGCTAGCATGGACGAGGCCGACCTGCTCGCGGGAGAACTCCCCCCGACGTTCTACTGCTACGGCACGCGCGACCCGTTCTACGACCAGTTTGAGGCGCAGTATGAGCTGATGACCGAACTGGGTTACCCCGTGCGCCGCCTCGTGCTAGAGGGCTGGCCCCACGGCTTTGGCGGCGACGGCGACTGGATAGAGGATTATGCCGCGTGGCTGGATGGCATATTCTCGGCAAATTAGGAGGTAATTATGGATTTCAGCTACGATATGAGCCGGGACTACCGGCCGATCCCGCCTGGAGAGCGGGGACTGCCCAGTGTGGAGGCGGAGAAGTTTCACCTTGTCACGCGCGAGCGGCCCAAGCGGCTCGAGGGCGTGACGTTCGACAGAAACGGGGACATGTACTTCACCAGCAACTACGAGGGCCGCGTCTACAAGCTGGACATGCGCACCATGGAGCGCGTCTGTGTGTGGCAGGACGAGGAGCTCAGACCCGCGTCGGTCAAGCTGCACCGCGACGGGCGCCTGCTGATAGCCTGCCTGGCCGGGAAAAAGAGTGGGCGCATTGTTGTCGCCGGGCCTGACGGGCGCACTGAGCGCATTCTCGCCGAAGGACGCGACGTGGACGACGTAGTCTTCGACGAGTCGGGCAATATGTACTACACCCACTTCACCGGCACTGTGTACAGACCCGAGGGGGCAGTATATCGTGTGACGCCGGATTTGAAGCGTGAAGAGCTGTTCATCCCCAACCTCTGCTCGCCAAACGGGATTTGCTTTTCGCCCGATTACAGCGTGCTCTGGATAACCGAGTTCACGGCGGGCAGGCTGCTTCGCATACCGATGAACAACCTCGGCCTCGGATGCGTGGTGTACCACTTCACCGGGCATCACGGCCCGGACTCCTGCGAGACCGACGGCGACGGCAATGTCTACGTCTGTATGTTCAACCAGGGGCGCATCATGGTGTTCAGCCCGGACGGCTACCCCATAGGGCAGATACTCATGCCGAACCGCGACGTGGGGCACAACCTCAACGGCGCGCACGCCACCGTGCGGCCCGGTACGAGCGAGTGCTACATCGCCTGCTCGGACGACATCGGAAATGAGGGCTCTTGGATAATGAAAGCACCCGCCATGGCGGCGGGAAACAACAAGGCATTCAATCTCATATAAGCGCAAAGCCCCGGCAATGGCCGGGGCTTTTTTCTTGCTCAGTCCTTGAACTTGAAGCCCATGATCATGTCCACTTGGGCGCTCAGGGGGACGTTGAAGACGCGCTGCCCGCTGTTAGCCCTGGCGAGGGCGGCGAGATCATCGGCGTCAAGCGTGAAGTCGAAAATGTCGAGGTTTTCGGCGATGTGCTCGGGGTCTGCGCTGCCGGGGATGGCGGAGAAGCCGGTCTGCAGCTGCCAGCGGAGCAGCACCTGCGCGCCGGTCTTGCTGTGCTTCCTGGCGACGGAGAGCACTTCGGGCAGGCTCAGCTGTGCCTTGCGGCTCATTGTGCCGCCCAGCGGGAACCAGGCCTCGCAGGCTATGCCCCGGCCTTTGAGATCCTCGACGTAGGCGTCGGGGGTAAAGGCGATGTGCCTCTCCATCTGGGCAACAGCCGGAATGATTTCAATGCCGTCGAAGAAGCTCTTGTACTCGTCGCGGCGCTCAAAATTGCTGATGCCGATGCTGCGCACCTTGCCGCTGCGCACCGCCGCTTCGAGGCCCTTCCAGCCCGTGCGCAGCTCGCCGATGGGCTGGTGCAGGTAGACGAGGTCGAGGTACTCTGTGTTCAGGCGCTTGAGCGCGCGGTCGACGGCGGCCTCGGCGTCGCCGTACTCGGTGGGCCAGATTTTCGTGGTTAGCCATATATCTCCGCGCTGTACGCCGCTCTCGCGTATGGCCTCGCCCACCTCGCGCTCATTGAGGTAGCCGTGGGCGGTGTCGATATGCCGGTAGCCGGCGCTGAGGGCCGCGAGGACTGAGCGCTTCGCGGTGCCGTCGGCGGGCAGGCCGTAGGTGCCGAAGCCTAGGGCCGGCATTTTTGCCCCGTTGTTGAGAGTGATGTATTCCATGATGAACTTCCTTTCTGCTTACAGCTTACGGCCGTGCAGAGTCTGCACGAGCCTGGGGTCGGTGTGGTCTATAATTTCGCTGTGGCCGAGGTCGAGCGCGGCGATTTCCTGCATTTCCTCGTCAGTGAGGGAGAAGTCAAAGACGTCGAGGTTCTGCTTGATGCGCTCGCGGTGGGTGCTCTTGGGGATGACCACGACGCCGCGCTGCATGTTCCAGCGCAGGGCAACCTGTCCCGCGCCCTTACCGTATTTCTCGCCTATCTTTGTCAGCACCGGGTGCGTGAAAATCCCGTGCTTCCCCTCGGCAAAGGGCGCCCAGGCCATTGGCTGCACGCCGTACTCTCTCATGAGACTGAGCGCGCTCTCCTGCTGGAAGAAGGGGTGGAGCTCCACTTGGTTTATCATGGGCAGCTCGTCGACTGTCTCGCAGAAGTCGGCGAGGCGGTGCGGGTAGAAGTTGCACACGCCTATGGCCCTTATTTTGCCCTCTTTGTACGCCTCGGTCATTGCGCGCCACGCGCCGATGTAGTCGCCCATTGCCTGGTGAATGAGATAGAGGTCGAGGTAGTCAACGCCGAGGTTCTCCATCGAGCGCTTGATCGCGGCCTTAGCGCCCTCATAGCTCGTGTTGGTGACCCAGAGCTTGGTGGAGATGAAAAGCTCCTCCCTCGGCACGCCGCACCTGGCTATAGCCTTGCCGACCGCGGCCTCGTTGCCGTAGCTTTCGGCGGTGTCTATAAGCCGGCAGCCGGTGTCGATGGCGTCGAGCACCACGCGCTTGCACTCGTCGAGGCTGCGAATCTGGAAGACGCCGAAGCCCTCCTGCGGCATTTGAACTCCGTTCCTGAGTGTTACGTAATCCATGATATTTCCTCCTCAGTTGTGTGTCTGGTTGTTTGCGTAGACTATGTCCTTGAGCGTGACATGCTCGTTCCTGTACCGGGAGCCCGGGTTCGGCTCCGGGACCTTCAACGCTATGGCCTTCTGCGTGCAGGCGTGCGCGCAGGCGAGACAGCCCTGGCAGCAGGAGCCGTCAAAATGGGCTTTGCCGTCCTCTATGCGGACGCAGCCGCTGGGACACACCCGGGCGCAGACGCCACAGCCAATGCACCTATCCGTAATGCGGACGAGGCCGGCGAGCGTGCCTCCGGGCAGTGCCGCCTCATAGCGGAGAAAATTCTCGTGCGCCTGGCGATCTGCGTCCGTGACAGGTTCTATGAAGGGCCGCCGCGCAGCGATGTCCGCCCTTATCTCGGCGAGCTGTTCTACAACGTGCTTATCCACGGCACGCTGCTCGTCCATGTCGAAGGCGGGGAGATAGTTGTCCACCATGAGCAGCGTGTGGATGTACGCCGGTTCCTTGCCCGCTTCGCGGCATATCTCCGAGACTATTTCGACGGCGTTGGCGTGGCGCGCGCCGTAGGTGGGGATGATGTACAGGTACGGCGTGTCTAGCGTCACCTCGCGCAGGAAGCGCTCTACCATCTCCGGCGGGCGGTGACCGTAGATGGGGTACACGACGCCAATAGCCTCGTCAGAGAAGCGGCGCAGGCAGCCACAGCGCATGACCTGCGGTATGCTCATAGTGTTTGCGTCGAGCTGCCTCGCAGCGTAGAGGCTATTGCCGGTTGCAGTGAAGTAAAAGACCATTTATCTCGACCTCTCTTTGCTTTCTGAGTAAATCATAGCCCCGCGCGGCGCAAAAGTACAATGCTGTTTGGGCAAGTTGGTATGCGTTGAAGTTATACAGCCTCTTGTGCCGGGACTGGTGGGGGAGTATAATGCTCAAAAAGGAGGCGCACATATGCTGGAGTTGTATGACCTTGAAAAACTGGTCGCATTCAAGACGGAGGGTACGCTCGTCGCGGCGTCGGAGAAGCTGCTGATATCCCAGCCGGCACTCAGCCGCAGTATGCGCAAGCTGGAAGATGAATTTGGCGTAGAGCTCTTCACACGCAGCCGCAACCGCATGGAGCTCAACGAGAACGGGCGCCTGGCGGCGGACCTGGCGGAAAAGCTCCTGTACGAAGCGGGCGCGCTGACGGAGCGGGCGCGCGCGCTTGACCGCTCGCGCAGGACGCTGAGCGTGGGCACCGTAGCGCCCGCGCCGCTCTGGGAGCTGGCCCCGGAGCTGAGCCGGCTCTATCCGGGCATGACCATCTCCACGACCGTGACTGCAGACGCCGGGAAGCTCGTGGAGGGCCTGCTGGATGGCGGCTATTCGCTGGCCGTGCTCACCGGGCGTCCGGAGGCGCCGGGGCTGGAATGCGTGGGCTTCGGCTCGGAAAAGCTCTGCTTCCTGCTGCCCGTGACCCACCCGCTGGCCGGGGCCAGGAGCCTGCGCCTGGCCGACCTGGACGGCGAGACGATGCTCCTGCGGCCCAACCTGGGCTTCTGGGCGGATGTGCTCAAGGCGATGCCGGGCACGCGCTTCATTGTGCAGGAGGAGAACTACGCCTTCGGCGAGCTGCTGCGGGCGAGCAGCCTCCCGGCCTTTACCACCGACCGCGTGCAGCGCCGCAACGGCGTCACGGACGGCCGGACGACGGTGCCGATAAGCGACGAGGGAACGAGCGTGGACTACTTTGTGGCGTACAGGGCGTCGGACAAAAGGCGCCTTGCCGACGCGCTGAAGGTTGTGGAGGTGTACGCGAGATAGTAAACAAACTCCACGTGATATTCGTGGAGTGCTATTTATCCAATGATCATCTTTAATTTCGGATTCGCCCGCAAATACCGCCTAGCGCGCGACACCCAGGCGGTCACGTTGTTTGCGCTCGCGCCCATCTGCTCACCTATCTCTCGCGCCGTATATCCGTCAGCCATCAGGCGAATAGCGCGAATGCCCTTTGCGGTTATACCAGCGGCGCTGCGTTCGGCTTCATCTAGCAGATCAGTAAGCGTGTTGTCGGTCTGCTGCGGCACAATTTCTGCCTCGTATGTGCTCAGCATCTTCGGCTCGGTCGGCACTTCCTTACCCGTGCGGCGGTTGGCATAGATGAGCGCGGAGCAGATCTCGTTCCAGATAAGCCGGTATGCGTAAGTTGAAAAACAGCCGTCCTTGTCCGTCGCCGCGGCCTTGCAGAGACCGATGCAGCCTATCTGGAACAGGTCGTCGTATGCGTAGATACCGAGTTGATTCACGCCATGGACCTTGTCCTTTATGACCTTGCCCACCAAACCCATGTTCTCCTCTACCTGTTTTCTCTGGGCGTCGTTGAGCATCATGAGGCCTCACGCCCCTTGCAGCTTGCGAGCATTGCCCTGCTCGCGTCAATCACCTGACGGCAGTAGTACTCGCCAAGGTAGCCGATGTGTGCTTCTGCCTTTGGAGCCTGTATCAGGCGGGCTAGCCACTCGTAGGCCTGCTCCTTGCTCATCATGCCGCTGAGGTAGAGCTGGTCAAAGTATCTGTGCGCCTCACGCCTGAGCAAGCGAAGCTCTCGGTTGGCTAGCGTGCCTACGGGCCGGTTCGTACCCGGGTGCGTGCGGACGTACGCGTCGCATACCGGGTAGTGCTTGCATACATAGAGCATGGTGCCGTTGGCATTCTCTCTATATATCCCGTCGGCGCTGCGGAGGATGACAGGCGAGCCGCAGTAGGGGCAGCGCATGGCGGCGGGGTTATTCCTTTTCTTTCCCATAAAGTACCTCCAGATATGCAAAAAGAGCCGGAAAACTGCACGACAAAGCAAGAGGCTAAGGTAGACGTTCTAAATCGTCTCCGCATCTTGCTGATGTCAAAGCAGCCTTCCGGCTCTTTTAATCAGATGTGGCTTGCGCCGTGTGGATTGCTCTTTGCACAAATCCGTAACAGGGTTCCACACGCGCGTGGTGTGGTCTTTGACCGAGGGGTACCGTCCTCCGTACCTGAAAGCCTGAGCGCAAGCCCCTGCCACGGTTTCAGCATAACACAGCTCCAATTTTGGGTCAAGCCATGTGAGTTGAATTTAACATAAAAGTTACAAAATATCTTGAAATATCGCGTGTTTTAGCCTCAATATCAGTCTGACAGTTGGAAAATCAGTCTGACGGTTCGTCATCGTCCTCGTCATACTCATCCCAGCGGCGCCGGCGTTTGCGTGAGAACCTGAGCGCTATGAGAAATATGATTGCAGCAAGCAGCCCGCCGCCGAATATGGCGAGGTGTATTACCGGTATTCCGTATACGGTAAGCTCACCGCCATCATCCGGCGTCGGTGTAACGGAATCCGTCGGAACCGGGGTCAGTTCAGTTTCGGCCGGTTCGCTCTCCGGTGCTTCGCTGGGTTCCGGCTCCGGAGTCGGCACAGTCTGCGGGGAACCGAGACAGGACAGCTCGTATGTGCTGCTGCCGCCTATTTCAAGGCTCAATACGCCGGACTCGTCCACCACAACTGTGCCGGGGTAAACCCCGGCATCGGTGCGCAGTTGAAACTCAACCCCGGCCCATTCGGGGCCGAGCTGGATCGTGAGCTGTGACGGCTCGGCAATCTGAAGCTCGGTGCCGTCGGTGTCTGCGTGGGCGTTGAGAGCCATGAGCGACATGGACATGACGGCAAGCATTGCGGCAAAGGCTTTACGCTTTCTCATTTCGCTTGCCCCCTTTGCCCCTGTGATAGACGCCGAAGTAGCAGTACGCGCCCGCGCCTGCGATGCCAGCCAGACCTGCTGCAATCAGAATGATCCACGGCGTCAGACTGTCGTCGCCGGTTTTTGGTACGTCCACGGTTATCTTGCTGTTGTGTACGTTCACGGTGAGCGTCTCGTTAGCCACCAGCGTCACGGTGACCGGCTCGGCTATCTCGTAGCCCTCGCTGGCTCCGTTTTCAAGCTCCGTGACCACATACTCGCCGATGCGGAGGCCCTCAATGAGAATCTCGCCGTTGGCGTCAGTGGTGAAGGTCATGTCGTAGCCGTTCACGCCGGAGACGCGGAAGGCAAAGCCTTCGACCCTGCCGTCGTCGGTGGTCTTTACTATCTTCAGCGCCCCGCGAAGAGGCTGGTTCAGGAACCCGACGCCGGCCTCGTTTTCCACAACGCAGACCTCGCCGTCGGTGGTTATCTCTACGTAATAGGCAGTCTCGTCAAGCACATAGCCCTCGGGGGCTTCGGTCTCCCTGACCAGATATCCTCCCGCCTCCAGCTCGCGCATCCAGTAGACGCCCTCGCCCTCGTCGTCCATCTCTCCGAGCAGCTCATCGCCATCGTCCAGAATATGGTCGCCGTTTACATCGCGGTAGACCTCGAACACCGCGCCGGTGAGCCGGTTGTCCGGGTAGTCGGCGTCATACTTGGTGAGCGTGATGCTGCCGCGGATGGGGTCGTTTGTCACCTCCAGCTCTATTACCTGTGCGTCCTCCGCAACGCTCACCTGATTCAGCTCCTCGCTGAGCACATAGCCCGCGGGAGCCGTCAGCTCGCGCACGATGTAGTCCCCGACGGACAGATTTTCAAATACGAAGGTTCCGTCCTCGTTGGAGGCCGCCGTCATGAGCGCGCTCTCCTCGGTGAACTCGGCGGCGTCGCTGCTGAACAGGCCGAACACCGCGCCGGGCAGGGCTTTGCCGTTTTCGTCGAGCTTCATGCCAGAAACGGAGCCATACTTCAGCTCGTTCACTATGGCCTCGCCGTCGTTGACCTCCACGTTTACAATCGGCGTGTCCTGACCGGCGTATGTGAACTCGACGGGGTAACGCTCATCGCTGAGTATGTAGTGACTGTCCGTGGCGTACTCCTGCACATAGTAGCTGCCCAGCGGGAGATCGCTGGTGAAAGCCGCCGTGCCGTCGGCACTTACCGGGGCTATCTCTATGAGCCCGTCTGCCGGGATAACGCTGCCGTCTGCCGCAGTGATGTCGGCTGCTGCGTAGAGTCCAAAGCTGACTGCGGCAACCTCGTTGTTCGCGCCGATGCCGAACTTCTCGTCCGACATCATAGATTTGCTCAGCGAAATCTGCGCCCTCTGTCGCTCGTTGAGGAACGTGGTCTCTAGCTTGGCAAGGCTGACGTTCTGCCCGGCATAGGCCAGCTCTACTGTCTGCGGCTCTGTGTTCAGCACCATGCCGTTTGGCGCCGACGTCTCGGTGATGACATACTTGCCGAGGTACAGTTCCTTGCTCGACGCCGCGCCGTCAGACCCGGTGGTTATGGTGTCAACTACAGTGCCGGCCGCCGTGCGCACGCTGCCGTCGGGAGCGAGTATGTCTTCGGCGGCTGCAATCGTGAACGCGGCGCCCGCGAGCTTGCCGGATTCATATACTGGGGCGTACAGCCCGTCAGACTCGGTCACGGACGCGAAGACCTCGCCGGTCTTGGATACGCGTATAACGCCCATCTGCGGGGAGTTGTACTTGACGACGGTGACGATGTTCTCGCTGCCGTCCACCGTGAAAGGTACCGGCGTTGAGTCAAGTATGTAGCCGTGGCAGGCGGCGACCTCAATCAGCTCGTACTCGCCGTATGGCAGCTCCTCCGGCAGCATGAGAGTGCCGGTGTCGTCGGTGTAGAAGGTGGTGATGCGCGCCGGTGAGGGGTAGTTTACAGTCTGCGTGACCAGCTCGCCGGTGGCGAGGTCGCGTATCTGGAAGCCCGAGCCCGCGGCGGTTATTATATCCCCGGTCTCCGCGTCGCGCTTCTCAATGCGTATAAGGCTCGTAATGCGTGCGTCGTTGAGTATGTATGAGTACAGCTTGCCGTCCTCGGAGATAAACACGGTGAAGTCCGGGGCAAACTCCAGTCCGGGCATACCCTCTATCTGGTGCACCCGGTACTGACCGTAGGGCAGGGACTTGGACACCGCTATGCCGTCCGCGTCCGTGGTCAGTATGTCGCGCTCGTCCTCGGCTGCGGCCTCATAGCTCCCGGCGCTGGCGAGGTATATCTGGAACACCGCGCCCTCCTCTGGCTGCTCTATGGCCTCGCCGCTGCTGCCCAGCTCCACGTCGCCGGGGCCTATAGGCTCCGGACTGAGCGCGGGGTCTTCCTCAATGTGAGGTTCGCTCGGCTCGGGGGATTCCTCTACCGGCGGTTTGCTCTCGTCTGTCTCTTCTTCCGTGGGCGGCTCGCTGGTCTCCGGTTCCTCGGACGGCGACGGGAGAGCTTCGGGGTCGTCCGGCACGGGATTCCCCTCATTTCCGGATGCGGCACTTCCCGCATCTCCCGGTTCATCGGAAGGCACAGGATTGGTTTCGGGTATTGGCTCCTGCGAAGGCTCCAGAGTCGGCTCCGGTGAAGGCTCAGCAGAGGGTTCCGGCGAAGGCTCGCTCGGCACTATTTCCACGTCCTCATCTGCCGCGTCGATGTGCTTGATAATTCTGATACTGCCCTCTATGAGCTCCTCAGTGACGCCGATTGCTGTCACGTTGTGCTCCACGGTGTACTGCCCCGGCAAAGCGCCGACGCTGTGCACGCTCTCGTCGAGCAGATAGCCCTCAGACGGGCTTATCTCGCGTATAGTCCAGTCATCGCCGCAGGGGTATTCCGCTGTGGTGAATTGTCCGTTTTCGTCGGTGTAGTAGGTGTCAATGAGCTCTCCGCCGCGGTAGAGGCCGTACGCTGCCCCGGCGAGAGTGGCGTCGCCGCGGGGCGTGCCGGTCTCGGCGTCGGTCTTGGTGACGGTGACGGAGAACTTCTTGAGCACGTTCTGGAAGCTGCGCTCAGCCACGTCATCCCAGAGTATGCTCACGGTCTGGCTCTCCGGCACGACATAGCGCTCTGCGGGGTCAACTTCCTCAATGGTGTAAGGCGTATTGCCGCTTATGAGGACGTTTTCAAAATGAGCCACGCCGTCCGCGCCGGTAACGGCGTATTCGTCGACTTCAAGCCCGGAGGCCGAGGTACCGTAGAGGTGGAAGGTGACGCCCTCGATGAAATTGTCCTCGGCGCTCTTGCGCACCTGCAGCGCACCTCGCTTGAGCGTGTTGTTGAAGGTCACGACGGCGCTCTCGCCCCCAGCTATGGTCACAGTCTGGGAGGCCTGAGGCGTGTACGCATCCGAGTTCGTCTCGGTGACGGTGTACCTGCCGGGCATTAGGCCGGTAACTTCTATAGTACCGTCGCTGCCGGTGCGCACGCACTCGGAGCAGCCCTCTCCGGTGATGGTGAACTCAATACCGGAGACATTGCCATCCTCGGAGGCCTTGACGATGCGCAGCCCGCCGGAGGCGTCCATCTCCAGCTCGAAATAGCCGTTCACGGGGTCGGATACGTTTTCGCCGTAGGTGATGGTGTCCTGTATGCCCGCCTTGCTCCAGGTACCGTCAGACCAGATAACCAGAGAAGAGCTGTAGGCGTTCTGCTTCTCAGCGGTGACGAGTATGGTATCCTCGGTGGGCGTGTCGCAGGTTATGGTCAGGCGGTTGTCGCTCTTGGAGAAACTGATGCTCGGCAAATCGGCGCTGAAGGCGTAGTTGTCCAGTACGCCGTTGCTGTCTGTGAGCGTGAGCGTGTACACATCGTCGTCCTGCTCCAGCTCGTAGGATCTGGCATAGTCTCGCGACGGGGCACAGAAACTGGGCATGACGTTGTGCGTCTTGATGTTCTCGATGATCTGGTTGTAGTAGGACATAATCTGTGAGCGCAGCGGGTTTGATGCGTCGATGTAGTCCATGACCGCGCCCTTGCCGTAGGCCGAGGGGTCAACGTGGTCAAAGTTGGCGTCGCGCTCGCCGACCACGACCTCCCAGACCAGCATCTGCGTAGCAATAGCATAGCTGAGTGAGTCGGCGTCGGAGGCGTTGCCGGTCATCCAGTTCTGTGAAATGTTCCCGTGATAACCATAGGTCAGGACTCGCCCCAGCAGCGTCTTTATGGTGTCAGGAGGGATTGTCACATTGCTACTCGCAGGGTAGTTGTCCCAATAGCTCTCGTCCTGAGAGGTGAGCGTGTCACCGGAGTCCTGGTCGACGCCCGGCTCGATGCAGTAGGCTATCTGCCCGTTATATGAGCCGATGGCGTGCAGCGTCATGCGCTCATAGGCCGCATACGCCCAGCCGCTCATGAGGTTGTTTGCTGAGTGTCCAAAGCTGCTGTTGCCGTAGCTGGGATCGTTCTGCCGCGGGTAGTTTACCATGTAAGCCTGCACGGTAGTCGCGGCAAGCGCCGGGACAGTCCCCAGCAGGCTGAAGCAGAGCGCCAGTGCCATGAAAAGTGAAAAGAAGCGTTTCGTTTTGGTTCTCATTTTGTCCTCCTCTTATCTGGGCGAAGCTATGTGGGTAATCGCGCCCCAGATCCGGTTGCTTTCGTTATTGATGCCCAGTATGCGCACTGTCACCCGCGAGCCGCGCGGGGGGCGGCCGCGCTTGGGGTAACTGCACAGGCAGTCGATGCCGCCGTCGAGCGCCACGAACACGCCGGTGGTGTCCACCATGCTCACCGTGCCGACGTAGCGGTTGCCGACAGAGTAACGCTTGAGCGCCTTCTCATACGGGTTCTCGCCCGCGCGCTTGATGGAAGCGCTGACCCGGATGTGGCTGCGGTCGCTGCGGTCTATGTCCAGCAGCCTTACGAGGATGCGCTGCCCGGGCTGATAGTTCGCTGAGGCGTCAAGCATCCTCTGGTAGCTCAGCTCGCGCAGAGGGATGTACGTCTCCACGCCGAATACGTCCGCGAAGATGCCCGCCCGGATAACAGAAACGACGCGTGCTTCAGCGCACACGCCGTTATACAGCAGGTTGTTTCCGTACCGGTCAGTGCCGAAGTAGTACTCCCGCCGCTTCGCCTCCATGGCCTCCAGCCGGCTTGCGACCGCGACACCAGCCTCGCCGTCGATGCCCTTGACGATGTAGTCCACCTCGGCCCCCAGCCGCTTGTTGAGCATATAGTGCAGCGCATCGCTCGCTGAGCGGCCTCTGGTATCCTCGGGCTTCTCGACCATCTCCTCCGCAGGAATGAGCACCTTGAAGTCGCCGTGGTATATGACTGCGACTGAATTTGTCCCGTCGCCGGGGCGCTCGATACCCTGCACGGTGCCGGAAAGTATACGCCGGGTTTTGAGCGACTCGACGAGGTCGAGCATTGCGTCCCTGGCCTTGTCCGCATCTGTCTCCACAACGAGTCGGTCGTCAATAGAGATGACAGGGGCCGGCCGGGCTTTGCGCTGCCTCCGCCGTTCTGTGCCAGACTGACGTGGAACTGCTACGGCGCCTTCCGTATCTCCACCGTCTTCTGCCGATGGAGCGTCGCTCACCGTTTCAGTCTGACCGACGGGGTCCTCGTGGAGCATACCAGATTCAGTCTCCAACTTTGTCTGACGTTCCTCCGTGCCCATATAGAGTTCATCCATTTCACGATCCTCCTTTGATCTGATCTAAGCATGAAAAAAGCACCCCGATTGGGGTGCTTGTAATTGGTTCGTCTGTGCCTATATATCCACTATTTCGCTCAGTTGCTTTGAAATGTCCATCCCGCCGTAGAAGATGCGGACAACATATACCGTCCGGGTATCCTCGTCTGTCAAATAGAATACCAGATAATTCTTGACAGGGAAAAAGCGCAGTCCGCGGTGGCGCCATGGTTCATGCTCATAGATACGAAATCTCGGCGAGCTGAGTCAGCATAATGTATATTCCAACTCATATGCCATATTCACGGTTGAGTTCGGCCAAGATACTGTCAGCAGAGTAAGTGCGTCCGGCTTTTATGTCGTCCATGCCCTTCTCAAGTTCAGCATCTGCCTGCTCTTTTGTCAATGCGGCAAAAGACACCGGTTCGCGCTTCGGCAGCTTCATTTCAAAGGGAATGCCTCGCTGCAGAACCACTTGGCGCAGGAACATACCTACGGCGTTGGACATTGGAATTCCCAGCTGGTCAAGTATTCGTTCTGCCTCTTCCTTGACCTCTGGCTCTACGCGAGCAAACACATTTGATGTCCGTGCCATATCATCGCCTCCTTATAAGCATATTATAGCCCAACTGCATGCGAATCGCAAGCAGTTTACAAGATTGTTTACAGACATTATATTGCTCAGAACCCATCTGGAGGTTTGGCGCTGCTGTAGAGGCTGCGGCGTTTGTGGGGCGCGGGTTCCTCAGCTAAAGGCATTTGGATCGAGGTTGGTGCGGAAACTGGAGTTGGTGTGTAGTCCATAAGGCTGGTTTTCACTATCTCTCCGGACATGGGCAGGCGGGTGTAGTCCAGCTTCTTCAGCCGGAGTATGTTGTGGCCCCGTATCACGACAAGTAGCTCGTCGTTCGGCAGCCTGAGCACTTCATCCGGCGTGAGTAGGCGGCGCTTGCCCTGGCCCTGCGTCTGGCGGTATTCGGGTATGACCTGAGCCCCCGAAATCGTCTTGAGCACGGTCATAGTCGAACTGATCTTGAT
>X96_European_Hare__coassemble_631_pt1 | contig 42745 bp, 49 predicted proteins | sample X96_European_Hare__metabat2_high_PE_013 | metagenome-assembled genome bin X96_European_Hare
GTTCAGGCCCTGGCTGACGGCGCCCGCGAGGGCGGCCGGAAGTTCTAAGCGGGAGGAGGAAACGAAAAATGGCTTACAATAACGACAGACGCAACGACCGCAGGGGACGCGGCGGCGAGGAGCCTTCCGAGTTCACTGAAAAGGTAGTTTCCCTCAACCGCGTATCCAAGACCGTCAAGGGCGGCCGTGTCATGAAGTTCTCGGCGCTGTGCGTCGTGGGCGACGGCAAGGGCCGCGTGGGCTACGGTCTCGGCAAGGCCAACGAGGTCTCCAAGGCTATCCGCAAGGGCCTCGAGGATGCGAAGAAGCACATTGTCACCATCACGCTGCAGGGCACGACCATCCCGCACGAGGTCATCGGCGAGTTTGGCGCGGGCCGCGTGCTGCTCAAGCCCGCCCCGGAAGGCACCGGCGTCATCGCCGGCGGCGCTGTCCGTGCGGTGGTCGAGGCTGCCGGCATCAAGAACATCCGTACGAAGTGCCTGCGCTCCAACAACCCGCAGAACGTCGTTGCGGCCACCATGGTCGGCCTCCAGTCCCTGAGGAATGCGCAGCAGGTCGCGGCGTACAGGGGCAAGACCGCTGACGAGATAGTCGGTTAAGGGGGGCTTGCGAAATGGCTAAGAATATCAAGGTCAAGCTCGTAAAGAGCCTCAACGGGCGTCACGACAAGCACATTGCCACCGCCCACTCCCTCGGACTACACAAGATCGGCAACGAGACCGTCCAGCCCGACAATCCCCAGACGCGGGGCAAGATAGCCCAGATCGGCTATCTCCTCCAGGTCACGGAAGAATAAGGAGGGTACGCAATGAAACTCAGTGAACTTTCACCCGCCGCCGGCAGCACCCAGGTCGCCAAGCGCAAGGGCAGGGGCCACGGCACGGGCAACGGCAAGACCGCAGGCCGCGGCCACAAGGGCCAGAAGGCCAGGAGCGGCGGCGGCGTCCGCGTCGGCTTCGAAGGCGGCCAGATGCCGCTCGCGAGGCGTATCCCCAAGAGAGGTTTCCACAACATTTTCGCCAAGCCGCTGGAGTCCGTCAACGTCTCCGCCCTCAACCGCTTTGAGGACGGCGCCGAGGTCGACGCCGCCGCCCTGCTCGAGGCCGGCGTGCTCTCCAAGTGCGTTTACGGCGTGAAGGTGCTGGGCAACGGCAACCTCACCAAGAAACTCACTGTCAAGGCTTCCGCCTTCTCCGAATCTGCAAAGCAAAAGATAGAGGCGGTGGGCGGAAAGGCCGAGGTGGTGTAAGGTGCTTAAGACTCTCAAGAATGCGTGGGGCATCGAGGAGCTTCGAAAGAAAATACTCTTCACGCTGTTCATCATTCTCGTATACCGTCTTGGCAACGCCGTCCCCGTGCCCTATGTCAACACGACCATGCTGGAGAGCTACTTCAACACGGTCAACAACACGATACTCGGACTCTGGAACACCATGTCCGGCGGCAGCTTCTCGATGGCGACGATCTTCGCGCTGTCGATACAGCCGTACATCAACGCCTCCATCATCATCCAGCTGCTCACGATAGCCATCCCGGCCCTTGAGCGGCTGCAGAAGGAAGGCGGCGAGGAAGGCCGCAAGAAGATTGCCTCCATCACCCGCTACACCACCGTCGGCATCGGCCTCATCATGGGCTTTGCCTACTACATGCTCATCAAGAACGGCGTGAACGGCCAGAGCATGCTCACTTCCGACGGCGTCGGCGTGTGGCCCGCCATCGTCATCATCATGACCTTCATGGCCGGCTCCGCGCTCATCATGTGGATGGGCGAGCAGGTCACCGAGTTCGGTGTCGGCAACGGCATCTCTATCATCCTGTTCGCGAGCATCATCGCCCGCTTCCCCAGCTCCATCGGCACCATGATCACCAATGTCTCCAACGGCAGCCTCGCCTGGTGGGCCCTCGCGCTCGTCATCCTCGGCGCCCTGGCGATAATCGTGCTCATAGTCATCGTGAACGATGCCGAGCGCAGGATACCGGTGCAGTACTCCAAGCGCGTTGTGGGCCGCAAGCTCTACGGCGGCCAGAGCACGCACCTCCCGATGAAGGTGAATATGTCCGGCGTCATGCCCATCATCTTCGCCCAGTCGATTGCCAGCATCCCCGCCACTATCTGCGCCTTCGTGCCCAGCTGGCAGGATTCCTGGCTCATGGAGCACGTGTTCAACACCAACACCGTTCCTTACGCGATAATCTACTTCCTGCTGATCATTGCGTTCAGCTACTTCTACGCCACCATCCAGTTCGACCCCGTCGAGATAGCCAACAACCTGAAGAAGAACGGCGGCTTCATCCCCGGCTTCCGCGCCGGCAAGCCGACCAGCGAGTATATCAGGAAGGTGCTCAACAAGATCACCCTCATGGGCGCTCTGTACCTGAGCATCGTGGCCGTAGTGCCCATCCTGATCGGCTGCTTCACCACGGCTACCAGCCTTTCCGGCATATCCCTCGGCGGCACCTCCATAATCATAGTTGTGGGCGTTGCTATTGAGACCGTCCGTGCCGTTGAGGCTCAGATGCTCATGCGCAACTACAAGGGTTTCCTTGACTGATCGGAGGCAAAACGTATGAAACTGATACTTTTGGGCGCGCCGGGCGCCGGGAAGGGCACCCAGGCAGAGATAATCAGCCGCAAGGTTGGCATCCCGACGATTTCCACCGGCAACATCCTCCGGGCCGCCATGAAGAATGGCACGCCCGTTGGCCTGAAGGCGAAGGAATACGTTGAAAGCGGCAGGCTCGTTCCCGACGATGTCATAATCGGCATCGTCGAGGAGCGGCTCGCTGAGCCCGACTGTGAGGGCGGCTACATCCTCGACGGCATGCCGAGGACCATACCCCAGGCGGAGGCCCTTGAGGCCAGGGGCATCGACATCGACTGCGCGCTGTCCATCGAGATAGCCGACGAGACGATAATCGAGCGCATGTCCGGCAGACGCACCTGCCCGGCCTGCGGCGCCACCTACCACATCGTTTCCGCTCCCCCCAAGACCGAGGGCCGCTGCGACAACTGCGGCGCGGAGCTCACCATCCGCAAGGATGACGCCCCCGAGACCGTCAAGGCTCGCCTCGAGGTCTATCACCGCGAGACCGAGCCGCTCAAGGCCTTCTACGCCGAGCGCGGCAAGCTCAAGTCGGTGAACAACCAAGCTACCATCGAGGCCACCACGGCCGAGATAGCCAAGACGCTGGGGATCGAACTATGATAATAGTCAAGTCCCCGCGTGAGATCGAATTCATGCGCGAAGCCTGCCGGATAACGGCGCTCGCGCGCACCGTGGCACGCCAGGCCATCGCGGCCGGCGTGACCACGCGTGAGATCGACAGGGAAGTCCACAAATTCATACTGCGCTCCGGAGCGGCCCCGTCCTTCCTGAACTACGGAGGATTCCCGGGCAGCGCCTGTGTCTCCGTGAACGAGGAGGTCGTACACGGCATCCCCGGCCCGCGGACGATCCGCAGCGGCGATATCGTGAGCGTGGACGTAGGAGCAAAGGTACACGGCTTCAACGGCGACTGCGCGGGGACCTATCCCTGCGGCGAGATAAGCGAGGAGGCAAAGCGGCTCATCGAGGTGACGCGGCAGAGCTTCTTCGAGGGTATCAAGTTCGCCAAGCCCGGCTACCGCATCTCCGACATCGGACACGCGATACAGGAATACGTCGAGAGCCACGGCTTTGCGGTCGTGCGCGAGTATGAGGGTCACGGTGTCGGCGCCAAGCTGCACGAGGACCCTGAGATACCGAATTTCGGTGAACCGGGCCACGGACCGAGGCTCGTGAAGGGCATGACCCTCGCGATAGAGCCGATGGTCACCGCCGGTGACTGGAAGGTCCGGGTGCTGGACAACGACTGGACGGCCGTAACGATCGACGGCAGCCTTGCCGCCCACTATGAGAACACGATACTCATCACGGACGGCGAGCCCGAGATCCTGACAGCGGCAGAGGATCTATGACGAGGAACCGCAAGGGAGGTTATTGAAACTTGGCAAAAGATGATGTGATCGAGCTTGAGGGCACGGTCGTTGAATCCCTGCCCAACACGATGTTCAGCGTGGACATCGGCGGCGGCCACACGATACTGGCCCACATATCCGGAAAACTGCGTATGAACTTTATACGTATTCTGCCCGGCGACAAGGTCACGGTTCAGATGAGCCCCTACGACCTGACGCGCGGCAGGATCACCTGGAGATCGAAGTAAGGGAGCGCGCAAGCGCTCAAGTGCGAGCCGAATAGGAGGAGCTTAAATGAAAGTCAGACCTTCGGTTAAGCCCATGTGCGAGAAGTGCAAGATAATCAAGCGCCATGGCAAAGTCATGGTTATCTGCGAGAACCCGAAGCACAAGCAGCGTCAGGGCTGAGCCCCTAATTGAAAAAGCATAAAGACGACACCGAGCACACCACATCCCCCGCGGGACGGAGGTTCCCTCCGGCGGGACCAAGCCTCCGCCTGAATGGCGCGGGGAAGATCATTGAAAGGAATGATTGCGAAAGATGGCACGTATAGCCGGCGTTGACCTGCCCAAAGACAAGAGGATAGAGATCGGCCTCACCTACGTCTACGGTATCGGCAGAACCAGCGCGAATAAGATTCTTGAGATGACCGGCATCGACCCGAACACTCGCGTGAAGGATCTCACCGATGAGGAAGAGGCCAAGATCCGTGAGTGCATAGACCACAATTACGTCGTGGAGGGCGACCTCCGCCGCAGCGTGGCGCTGGACATCAAGCGCCTGACCGAGATCGGCTCCTACCGTGGCCTGCGCCACAGGAAGGGCCTGCCCGTCCGCGGCCAGCGCAGCAAGACCAACGCCCGTACCCGCAAGGGCCCGAAGCGCACGATAGCCAATAAGAAGAAGTAAGGGAGGGATATGTAATGGCAGCACCCAAGAAAAAGGTCCGCACTCGCCGCAGAGAGCGGAAGAACATCGAACGTGGAGCCGTGCATATCAGCTCCTCTTTCAACAACACCATGGTGACTATCACCGACACCAACGGCAACGCCATTTCCTGGGCTTCCGCGGGCGGCATGGGCTTCCGCGGCAGCAAGAAGAGCACCCCGTTCGCGGCTCAGACCGCCGCCGAGACGGCCGCCAAGGCCGCCATGGAGCACGGTCTCAAGACCGTTGAGGTCTACGTAAAGGGCCCCGGCTCGGGCCGTGAGGCGGCGATCCGCGCTCTCCAGACCGCGGGTCTCGAGGTCACGATGATCAAGGACGTCACGCCCATCCCGCACAACGGCTGCCGTCCGCCGAAGCGCCGCCGCGTGTAATCAGGGGAGGTAAGAAGAAATGGCAAGATATACAGACGCCGTCTGCCGCCAGTGCCGCAGGGAGGGCCAGAAGCTCTTCCTCAAGGGCGACAGGTGCTACACTCAGAAGTGCGCAATGGAGAACCGCCCCTATCCCCCCGGACAGCACGGTCAGGGCAGGAGCAAGACCTCCGAGTACGGCCAGCAGATGCGTGAGAAGCAGAAGGCCAAGAGGTACTACGGCCTCCTCGAGAGCCAGTTCCGCAGCTACTTCGACATGGCCGAGCGTCGTCCCGGCCAGACCGGCGAGAACCTGCTCGCCATCTGCGAGAGCCGCCTCGACAACGTCGTTTACCGCCTCGGCTTTGCTATGAGCCGTGCGGAGGCCCGCCAGCTGGTCAACCACGGCCACTTCACCGTGAACGGCCGCAAGGTCAACATCCCCAGCTTCCAGGTGAAGCCGGGCATGGTCGTCTCCCTGCGTGAGCGCAGCCGCAGCCTCGAAAAGATAAAGGCCAACGTGGAGGCCAACGCCTTCCGTCAGCCCCCGAAGTGGCTTGAGTATGACGCCGCGAACATGATCGCGAAGGTGACCGCTGTCCCCGCTCGCGAGGACATAGATCTGCCGATAGAGGAGCACCTCATCGTCGAGCTCTATTCCAAGTGATAAAAAAACCCTCGATTGGAAAGCTGAACAACGCGCGCGCCCCCCAATGGCGCAAATTTTAAAGGAGGGTTAGTTCGCAAATGATTGAAATAGAAAAGCCGCGTATCGAGTGCATCGAAACTCCGACGGACGATTCTTACGGCAAGTATGTGATCGAGCCTTTGGAGCGCGGCTACGGCACGACTTTGGGCAACTCTCTCCGTCGGGTGCTCCTGTCGTCCCTGCCTGGTACGGCGGTGACGAGCATCAGGATATCCGGCATCCAGCATGAGTTTTCCACGATTCCCGGTGTGAAGGAGGACGTGACCGAGATCGTCCTCAACATCAAGCGCATCATCGCCCGCCTCCACAGTGACGAGCCCAAGACCGTCTACATCGAGGCCTCCGGCGAGTGCGAGGTCACGGCGGGCGACATCAAGGCCGACGGCGAGGTCGAGATCCTTAACCCGGAGCTGCACATTGCCACCCTGGGCCCGGACGCTTCGCTGTCGATGGAGCTGACCCTCGATCACGGCAGGGGCTATGTCCCGGCGGACAAGAACAAGAATCCGCAGCAGATAATCGGCACCATCCCCGTGGACTCCATCTACACGCCGGTCCTGAAGGTCAATTACGCCGTGGAGAACACCCGTGTTGGCAACCAGACGGACTTCGACAAGCTGACGCTTGAGGTCTGGACGGACAGGACTATATCCCCGCGCGACGCGGTGTCGCTGGGCGCCAAGATACTGGTGGACCACTTCACGCTGTTTACGGACCTGTCCGACAGCATCGGCAGCCGCTCCACCGTCGTTGAGAAGGTGGAGACCCAGCGCGACAAGGTGCTCGAGATGACTATTGAGGAGCTGGACCTCTCGGTCCGCAGCTTCAACTGCCTCAAGCGCGCCAACATCAACACTGTCGAGGATCTTATCAGCAAGACCCAGGACGAGATGATAAAGGTTCGTAATCTGGGCCGGAAGTCCCTGGAGGAGGTCGAGCACAAGCTCGCCATGATGGGACTCAGCCTGGCCAGCGACGACAACCAGTAAGGAGGAAACCACAATGCCCGGTACAAGGAAACTCGGCAAGCCGACTGCGGCGCGCATGGCCATGCTGCGCCAGCAGGTGACTGATCTCCTCGACAAGGGCCGGATGGAGACGACCTTCACCCGCGCCAAGGAGATCCAGCCGCTGGCTGAGAAGATGATAACGCTCGGCAAGCAGAAGGACATGGCGGCCTACCGCCAGGCCCTGAGCTTCATCACCCGCGAGGACGTGGCGCACAAGGTCTTCAACGAGACCGCTGCGAAGTATGCCGACCGCAACGGCGGCTATACCCGCGTGACCCGCATCGGACCCCGTCGCGGCGACGCCGCCGAGATGGCCGTCATCGAGCTCGTGTAATTGAGCCCATAAAAGATCAAGGCCCCCGAATCACTTCGGGGGCCTTTTTCTATGCGCGCAGCGCGTTTAAAAGTTTCGTCCACCTTTTCAAAGGTGGCAGGGTGCAGGGGCGGCGCCCCTGCCCGCGCTCCGCAGAGCGCGGAACTCTCCTTGTGCTTATTAAAGCCAGGAGAGGGTCCAAGGGGGAACCCTCGCCGGGGGTTCCCCCTCTTTGCGTTTACACGTGTGAGCCATACGTTACGGCGCACACGCAGAAAGAAACCCAACAGAAATTTCCCGGTTGACAAATCGAGAATATTGTATATAATCAATATACACAATATACAAGGGTGATCATACTTGGATATCAAAATCAGCAACGCGGGCGGTGTGCCGATATATGAGCAGATCGTCACGCAAATCAAGGCGAAGATCATCGCCGGGGAACTCAGGGAGGGGGACGCCCTTCCCTCGATGCGGCTGCTGGCGAAGGAGCTGCGCATAAGCGTCATCACGACGAAGCGCGCCTACGAGGAGCTCGAGCGCGAGGGCTTCATCGTGTCCATGACGGGCAAGGGCAGCTTCGTGGCGGGCAAGGACCTGGAGTTCGTGCGCGAGGAGCACCTGCGGCAGATTGAGGAGCTGATGGGCCGTATCGTCGAGCTGGCGGCGGCATGCGACCTCGGCTGTGAGGAGCTCGTGGAGATGCTTCGCCTCACGTTTGAAGGAGATTGAACATGGAAAACGCGCTTGAGGTCAAGGGCCTCACAAAGCATTACAAGGGCTTTACGCTGGACAATGTCAGCTTTTCGCTGCCCGCGGGCTGCATAATGGGCTTCATAGGCGAGAACGGCGCGGGCAAGAGCACGACGATACGGCTGATGCTGGGCCTGGCGCGCGCGGAAGCGGGCACGGTGCGGCTTTTGGGCGAGGACCCGGACGAGGGCGGCGCGGCTTTGCGCGAGCGGTTGGGCGTGGTCATGGACGACTGCGGCATACCGGAGGCACTCTCGCTGAGAGATATGCGGCGCATACTCGCGGCGGGGTACAGGACCTTTGAGCCGGATAAGTTTGACGCGCTGGCCGCGCGCTTCCAGCTGCCGGAGCGCAAGATGGTGAAGGACTATTCCCGCGGTATGCGGATGAAGCTCTCGCTGGCTGCGGCGCTCAGCCACGATTGCCGTCTGCTCATACTCGACGAGGCGACGAGCGGGCTCGACCCCGTGGTGCGCGACGAGATACTCGACCTCTTTCTGGAGTTCATACAGGACGAGGACCACAGCATCTTCGTCTCCTCGCACATCCTGAGCGATCTGGAGAAGGTCTGCGACTATATAACCTTCATACACGGCGGGCGCATCATCTTCTCAGAGGAGAAGGACACACTGCTGGAGAAGTACGTTGTGGCGAAGCTGAGCGAGGCGGAGCTGCGGGCGCTGGACCCGGCAAAGGTTGCGGGCGTGAGGCGCTCAGCCTTTGGCGCGGAGGCGCTGGTGGAGCGCGGCGCGGCGCGCGGGCTCATCTGCGACCCGGCGGGGATCGAGGACATCATGCTCTATTATCTGAGGGGGGAGCGGAAATGAAGGCGCTTATGCTCAAGGACCTGCTGTGCCTGAGACAGCAGGCGAAGTCGGTGGGTCTGGTGCTGCTGGTCTGGCTGGTCATCAGCATTGCGACGCAGAACGGGCAGTTTTTCTGCGCGCTGGGCGTCATATACGTCATCATGCTGCCGATGATGACGCTGAGCTTTGACGAGCGCTCGAAGTGGGACAGCCGGGCGCTGACCATGCCGGTGACGCGCGTACAGCTGGTGCTGAGCCGCTACGTGATGTCGCTGCTGGCGGGGCTGGTGCTGTGCGGCCTGGGAGCAGCGGTGATAGCCGTCGTGGACGGGCCGGAGAATGTGGTGAGCAGCCTGGGCTTCTATCTGCTGGGCGTGCTGATGCTGGCGATAGCGATGCCGCTGATGCTGAAGCTGGGCGTGGAGAAGGCGCGGATACTGGTGGCGTTGTGCTATCTGGTGCCCTTCATCGCGCTGCTGCTGGCCGAGAAGCTGGGCATGGATGTGGAGGGCGCGCTCTCCATGCTCGCGTCCGCGAGAAACGCCGTGCCCGCCGTGGCCATAATCGCCGCCGCGCTGCTGCTCTCGATGCTGGCCTCACTGAGTATTTACAGCCGCAAGGAATTCTGAGCGGAGATAAACAAATATAAAGTTTCGTCCACTCTCACAAGGGCGGGCGAAACTTTTATTCGCGCTCGAGGCGCGCATACATATTGACGCGGAGGCCAAATTGTGGTGTAATACTTCAAAAGGAGAAACGGCACAATATGGACGACCAAGGCGCGGCCGGAGCCGAATCCGGCAACTCAAATCAATACATACTAAAAGCGTTCACGCCTTCCGCCGCACGGCGGTGGGCGCGGGCGCGTTTTCTTTGGGAGGTTTGACCTTTGACAACGCTCGCATGGCAGCTCATTCTGCAAGTAGCGCTTATCGCCCTCAACGCCGTCTTTGCCTGCGCAGAGATCGCGGTCATCTCGGCCAAGGACGCCCGTATCGCCGCCCTCGCGCAGGAGGGCAACCGCAGGGCCGTCCGCGTCGCGCGGCTCACCAACCAGCCCGCGCGCTTCCTCGCCACCATCCAGGTCGCCATCACCCTCTCCGGCTTCCTAGGCAGCGCCTTCGCCGCCGATAACTTCTCCGAGCCGCTGGTCGACTGGGTCGTCAGCCTCGGCCTCACGGCAAATACCGCCGTGCTCGACACCGTCGCCGTCGTCATCATAACGCTGATACTCTCGTATCTCACGCTCATCTTCGGCGAGCTCGTGCCCAAGCGCCTCGCCATGAAGAACGCCGAAGGCCTCGCCCTCGCGCTCTCCGGGCTGGTGAGCTTCATCTCCGTCGCCTTCAAGCCCATCGTCTCACTGCTCACTGCCTCCACCAACGGTATGCTCCGCCTGCTTCGCGTCGACCCCGACGAGGACGAGGACGTCTATTCCGAGGAGGAGATACGCATGATGGCCACCGCCGGCAGCCAGAAAGGCACTATAGGCGCCGAGGAGAACGAGTTCATCCAGAACCTGTTCGAGTTTGACGACCTGCGCGCCGAGGACTTCGCGACCCACCGCACGCGGATGAGCGTGCTCTGGGCCGAGGGCAGCACGGCCGACTGGGAGCACGAGATATTCACCTCGCGCCACTCGCTCTATCCCGTGTGCAGCGAGAGCACCGACAAGATAGTGGGCGTACTGGACATCAAGGACTACTTCGCCCTGCCCGAGCGCGGCGTGGAGGCCGCGTTGAAGTCCGCGGTCAAGGAGCCTTATTTCGTTCCGGACAGCATAAAGGCCGACGTGCTTTTCCGCCGCATGCGCGAGGAGAGACTGCGCCTCGTCGTGGTGCTCGACGAGTACGGCGGCGTCACGGGCATCGTCACGCTCAGCGACCTGCTCGAGCTGCTCGTGGGCGACCTCGACTGCTGCGACAAGGGTGCGGAAACTGAGGGAAATTAACAGATTATTGATAAATCCCCCGGGCTGTGGTGCTATTATTATTTGAAGCAAAGATATTGAAAAGGTGAAACAGAATGCGGGAAAGACTTATTAGATTCATGACCGGGCGCAACGGCGCCGACAATCTCTCAAGGGCGGTATCAGTAGTCGTAGTGGTACTGCTCGTCGTAAGCCTGTTTATTCACGGCGAAGCGGCGCGCGTGCTCTGGATTATTGCCGTTCTGGGGATGATCTATGTCTATTTCCGCATGTTCTCGCGCAATGTGTATAAGCGCCGCGAGGAGAATGCGAAGTACCTGCGCGCCACCGCCGGGGTCCGGATGTATTTCCGCGGACTGCGTGAGCGCTGGTCCCAGCGCAGGGATTACAAGTTTTTCCGCTGCCCGTCCTGCCGCACGCTGCTGCGCGTGCCCAAGGGCAAGGGCAAGATAAAGGTCGTCTGCCGCAAGTGCGGCAACTCCTTCATCAAGAAGACCTGAGTCGATATGTTCGGTTACGTCATCGCCAACAAAGACATAATGACCGAGGAGCAGGAGGCGCGGTATCGCGCATGCTACTGCGGGCTCTGCCACGCGCTCCAGCGGCGCCACGGCTCGCTCGCGCGCCTCACGCTGACCTACGACATGACCTTCCTCATACTCCTGCTCAACTCCATGTACGAGCCCGAGGAGAGCTGCGGCACCGCCCGCTGCTTCATGCACCCCTTCAGGAGCCATGACTGGGCCGCGAGCTGGATAACGGACTACGCCGCGGACATGAACGTCGCCCTGGCCTACCTCAACTGCATGGACGACTGGAAGGACGAGAGGCGCGTCCTCCGCCGCGTGGAGGCGGGAGCGCTGAGCGAGGAGTATTTCTACGTTACGCAGAAATACACCGAAAAATGCAAATTCATAACCGACCGCCTCGACGAGCTCTCGGCCATCGAGGCGCGGCGCGACCCGGACCCGGATGCGGGCGCGCGCTGCTTCGGCCGGCTCATGGGCGAGATCTTTGCCGAGGGCCCGGACGCGCTCTGGAGCGAACGTTTGCGTCATTTTGGGCAGGAGCTCGGTGAATTTATCTATATAATGGACGCGGTTCTCGACCTCGAAGGTGACCGGGCGTGCGGACGCTACAATGCCGTCGCCGCCTTTGCCGAGGGTAAAACCGAGGATGACCTGCGCTACACCCTTACCATGCTGATAGGCGAGTGCGCCGCCGTTTTTGAGCGGCTGCCCGTTGTGAGGGACGCGGACATTATGAGAAATATACTCTATTCCGGCGTCTGGCTGCGGTACAATGCCGAAATGGCCCGCAGGCATGGTAAAGAAGGGGGAGAACCCGGTGAATCGTGACCCTTATGAGGTCCTCGGCGTCTCGCGGGACGCCACCGACGAAGAGATAAAAACCGCATACCGCACTCTGGCCAAGAAATACCACCCGGACCGCAACCCGGGCAACAAGGCCGCTGCGGAGAAGATGAACGAGATAAACGCCGCCTACGACGCGATAAAGAGCGGTCAGGCCGACCATTACGGCCAGAGCTCCGGCGGCTACGGCTATGGCTACGGCAGCCAGCAGGGCTACGGCGGCCAGCAGCAGTGGGATCCCTGGGGCGCCTGGGGCGGCTGGCAGCAGAGCGACTGGGGCTATCAGAACGCCGGCGGCGCGCAGTATCAGGAGCGCAACGAATACCGCGCGGCTGAAAACTATATCCGCGCCCGCCACTTCCAGGAGGCCGTCACAGTGCTCTCCTCAGTCGCCGCCGCCGAACGCGACGCGCGCTGGTACTTCCTCGCGGGCATCGCAAATTCCGGCCTCGGCAACAAGATAACCGCCATGGAATACGCCCAGCGCGCCGTTCAGCTCGAGCCGGACAACGATGAGTATCAGCGCTTCCTGGACGAGCTTCAGCACGGCGGCACGGTGTATTCGAACTTCAGCTCCGGCTTCCCGGCCGGCGACTGGATGTCTCCGAACAAGCTGTGCCTAGGGCTCTGCGCGGCGCAGTTCCTGCTCAGATTCTGTTTTTGCAGGTGCTGATCATGAGCACACTGAAGGACTTTTTCGCGCGGCACCCAAGGACCGCGCTCGGCTTCTCCGGCGGCACGGACTCGGCATATCTGCTCTACGCGGGCACGAGCCTGGGCGCCGATGTGAGGCCGTACTACATAAAAACGCAGTTCCAGCCCGCCTTTGAGCTCGAAGACGCGAGACGGCTCGCCTACGAGCTCGGGGTGGAGCTCACGGTCGTCGAGGCGGACATACTCGCCATAGACGCCGTCGCGGCGAATCCGCCGGACCGCTGCTATCACTGCAAACGGGCGCTGTTCACGCTCCTCGCCGAGCGGGCGGCGTCCGACGGCTATACGGAGCTCATCGACGGCACCAACGCCTCGGACGATCCGGGCGACAGGCCCGGCACCCGCGCGCTTAAGGAGCTGCGCGTGCTCTCGCCGCTGCGCGAGTGTGGTATCACCAAGGCCGACGTGCGCCGTCTATCGAGGGAGGCGGGGCTCTTTACGCACGCCAAGCCCTCCTATGCCTGCCTCGCCACGCGCGTGCCGACAGGCAGGAGGATAGACGCCGAGGCCCTGGGCAGGATAGAGGCGGCGGAGAGCGCGCTGAGGGTGCTGGGCTACGACGACCTGCGCGTCAGGCTCGAGGAGGGCGGCGTGAGGCTGGAACTGCTCGAGGCGCAGCTCGAGCGCGCTGTGCGCGAGCGGGACGGGATACTGCGCGCGCTCGACGGCATGGGCCGCGTGACACTGGACTTGAGAGGGCGTTGAGAGTGAAAAAACAGGATGTGCTGCAAATTCTGCGCGAGGTCGAAAACGGCTCCGTGAGCGCCGAGGAGGCATTCACCCGGCTTAAGCTGGCCCCGTTCGAGGACATAGGCTTTGCCAAGGTCGATCACCACCGCGAGCTGCGCCAGGGCGTCGCAGAGGTCATCTACGGCCAGGGCAAGACCCCGGAGCAGATAGCCAAAATCAGCGAGACGCTGCTCCACGGCGGCGACAGGGTGGTGCTCATAACACGCATGTCGCCCGAAGCTGCGGCATATGTGGGGGAAAGGTTCCCACTGATATATGATTCTCTGTCCAAAGTGGGGCGCATAGGCGATATGCCGGAGCCGGACGGCGTAGGCACGGTGCTGGTCGCAACGGGCGGCACAACGGATATACCGGTCGCCGAGGAGGCCGCGCTGACGGCCGAGGCGCTGGGCAACCGCGTAAAGCGGCTCTACGACGTGGGCGTCTCGGGCATACACCGTCTGCTGGACCACGCGGAGGACATCATGACCGCGCGGGTCATCGTTGCCGTGGCGGGCATGGAAGGGGCTCTGCCGAGCGTCATCGGCGGGCTCGCGGACTGCCCGGTCATCGCCGTGCCCACCAGCGTGGGCTACGGGGCGGCCTTCGGCGGCGTTACGGCGCTGCTCTCGATGCTCAACTCCTTCGCCAGCGGGCTGTCGGTGGTGAATATCGACAACGGCTTCGGCGCGGGCTATCTGGCAAGCATGATAAACCATCTGGGGGCCGGGGAATGAGGACGCTGTATCTTGATTGCGGCATGGGCGCCTCGGGCGACATGCTTATGGCGGCGCTCTCCGAGGTCGCCCCCGGCGGGGACGAGATAGCGGAGCGCATTGAGGCTCTGGGCCTGGCCGGCGTCCGCGCTGAGCTGAGTGAAGTCACGCGCTGCGGCATACGCGGTCGGCACGTGGAGATAAGCGTCCACGGCGAGAGCGAGGACGCGCACGAGCACCACCATCACCACGCCCACAGGAGCCTCCGTGACATGTATTCGATAATCGACGGCCTTGCACTCGACGAGGCCGTGAAAGCCGATGTGCGGGCCGTGTACGGCCTCATAGCGGGCGCGGAGAGCGAGGCGCACGGCTGCGAGGTGGGCGAGGTGCACTTCCACGAGGTCGGCGCGCTGGACGCGGTGGCGGATATCGCGGGCGTGTGCCTGCTGATGCGGGCGATAGCGCCGGAGCGGGTCGTGGTCTCGCCCGTGCGCGTGGGCTACGGCACGGTGAAGTGTGCGCACGGCGTGCTGCCGGTGCCGGCGCCGGCGACGGCCTCTCTGCTCAAGGGCGTGCCGGTGTACGCGGGCGATATCGCGGGCGAGATGTGTACGCCGACGGGCGCGGCGCTCATAAAGCACTTTGCCACGGAGTTCGGCAATATGCCGGAGCTTACCGTGGAGCGCATAGGATACGGCATGGGCAGTCGGGACTTCGGAACGGCGAACTGCCTGCGGGCCTTCGTGGGCGAGAGCTCCGCCGACGAGCGGGCGGTGAGCGAGCTGCGCTGCAATCTGGACGACGTGACGGCGGAGGAGCTGGCGTATGCGCAGGAGCTGCTGCTCTCGCGCGGGGCGCTGGACGTGTATACGCAGGCGCTGGGCATGAAAAAGAGCCGCGCGGGCGTGATGCTCAGCTGCCTGTGCGCCAGGGAGCGCGAGCGTGAGTTCGCGGAGCTGATTCTCCGCCATACGCCGGGCCTGGGCGTGCGGGTGTACCACCCGGAGCGCATAACGCTGCCGCGCCGCGAGGAGACGCTGAGCACAGAGTACGGCCCGGTGCGCGTGAAGTACGCGGGCGGGAAGTGTAAGGCGGAGTTCGAGGACCTCGCCAGAATCGCGCGCGAGACGGATAAACCAATTGCCGAAGTCCGCAGCGAGGTAATGCGCAAGCTCTAAGCTTCGCTGCGCGCTTCGCGCGCGTTTGAAAGTTTCGTCCACCTTTTCAAAGGTGGTGGAGTCCAGAGGCAAAGCCTCTGGCCGCGCTCCGCAGAGCGCGGAACCTCCTGATGCTTATTAAAGATCAGGAAGGGGGTCCGAGGGGGAAACCCTATCAAGGGGTTTCCCCCTCTTTCTTTACGTTTCTGCGTGTGCGCCGTTGCGTTTGTCGCTTGACGTTACGTCCTACTGCCTTTTCGACCCCATTTCTTTTGTCTTGCCAAAAGAAACGGCGTCGAGCCGTCAAAGAAAAGCGCTTGCCCTAAGTCTTTACGATAGCGGGGCGCACGCGGCGCCGGCAGTGTCTGCCCGTGGTCAGCGCAAACCTAAATGCACCGTTCGCCCCCGGCGAAGGTGAGGTGGTCGGTGACCTGCGCGCTGCGCGCATAAATAGGCGCCGCCCCGGTTATATCGGGGCGGCGCTTTTGCTTATTCGTCGAAATAGTAGCCCGGGTCGTCGCTGGGGACGGCGGGGTCTGTGGGTTCCTCGGGCCACACGGGGTCGGTGGGTTCGATGGGCTCCGTCGGCTCAGGAGTGGGCTCCGGGGTGGGCGTCGGGTAGACGATGTCCTCCTCGTGATAGTGGTACTCGCTGTACGCCTCTATCTCCTTGGAGATCAGAGCGCCGTTCTTGTCGTAAACATTGCGGTAAGTCGCGGCCTTGTAGCCGGTGGCGGTCTCGGGGTACTCGCTGTTGTTATAGACCAGCCAGGTGGTGTAGGTCATCTGGACATAGCTGCCGTCCTCGTCGGTGCCTACAATGTGGACGGAAACGGTGTTGTTCGAGCTGTCCACCGAGGCCAGTATTTTGATGGGCCAGTTGCGGTTGTTGGTGAACTTGAACTCGGGACCGCCCCAGCTGACCGTGGCGTCCAGGCCCGCAGGCAGATAGCCGACAGGGAAGTAGTGGCAGGTGCGGGTGTCTATCTGGAGGTTCGCAAGCAGCGCCGCGTAGTAGAGCGTGGAGCTCACCTGGCAGATGCCGCCGCCCACCTCCTGGACCACCTGACCGCCGGAGTACGCGCCGGCGGCCTTGTAGCCGCGCTCGGTAGTGCGCTCGCCAAGGGCGTCGTTATAGGAGAACTGCTCGCCCGGGGCGAGGACGATGCCGTTGATGGCCTCCGCCGCAAGCTTAACGTTGGTGATACGGTTCTGCGTGCTGCCGGAGAGGGAAGTGGTAACAGTCTCGCCCAGGTCGTCGGCAAAGAGCCGCGACTCAACGTACTCGGTAGTCATCTCGGGCTCCGTCAGCGTGAGCGGGATCTTGACCGTGTCGCCAAGCTCGGCGGCGTCCCAGAGCTTCTGGGCTTCGGCCTTGTCGAAGTCCACGCCGGTGACGGAGGGGACGACTTCCTTCTTATCCTTGTCGTAATAGGCGTCGGAGGCCTCGCAGCAGACGGAGTTGTAGAGCTCGTCGATGTCGAGCTCAACGGAGGCGTCGACCTCGACCTCGTACTCTATCGGGCCGTACTTCATGTCCTCGAGCGCGGTCTTGACGAGGCTGATGAGTTCGGTCTCATCTATCTCCACGGCGCTCGCGCCCTTGACGACCTCGAGAGTGTCGCCGTTTATCTCGACGCCGGAGGTCATGAGCCCAGATTTGACCTTGGTGACCTCGCTGCGCACGAGCTCGCTCAGCGCGGCCTCGTCAACGCTGGCCTTGACCTCGACCTCGGCCCCGGAGAAGAGGCAGCGGACGTAGGCCATGGTGTTCGTCAGGATGTTGCCGCCGTGGCAGTAGTCGAAGGCCTCGTCGGCGGCCTCCTTTGCGGAGACCTCGGCCCCGACGTCGGCGGCGGAGACGCTGAGCGTGTGCTCCAGCGGGAGATCGACCGTGACGGTCTTGTCTCCCTCGCCCCAGCCGGCGGCCGTGAGCGCGTCCGCGGCCTCGGCGGCGGTCATCCCGCCGACGTCCACGCCGTTTACGCTGACCTTGGGGTATATGGTGTCCGAGCCGGATACGTATATGCCGAAGCCCGCCGCGCCCGCCATCAGCAGGGCGACGACCACGACGCAGATGATGGTCACATACTTTGCTGTGTTCCTGGCGCGCCGCTTTTTGGGGGCCAGGTGCTTGCTCTGATTTTCTCTTTTCATTTTATCCTCGGCTTCATATCGTAAAATTTTGTCCCACGCGCATATGACGGCGGCGTATGCTTATTGTTCCCGCCTGTGGCCTTTCATGTACATGTCCCGGAAAAGCTCCTCGTCGCCGGGCGGAAGCTCCGTCTTTTCCTCAGCGTCGAAGGCCTCCTTCATCCAGGGGTTGACGGCCACGCGGCTGCCGGACTGCGCCTCGAGCAGCGCGCCGATGAGCAGGTTCGAGAGCAGGAAGCCGGAGCTGGTGAAGCGCCAGCGGTCCTCGTCGTTTTTGCGGGCCCAGCCCTTTTTCTCAAACTCCTCCAGCGTCCGCTGCAGCGGGGTGAAGTCGGAGCGGTAGAGCCTCGTGTACTCCTCACCCTCGATGCCGTGCGCCGTCCTCATGCCGAGCATGACGTATTCGGAGGCGCGCTCGACAGGGGTGATGCGCTCGTACTCGTCGACGATGTTGAGGTCGCGCATGACGCCGATGATGTAGCGGTCCGCGTCCTTGACGTAGGAGAAGCGCGCCCCGCCCATGCAGGAGTGAGCCCCCGCGCCGAAACCCAGGTATTCGCCCAGCGTCCAGTAGCGCAGGTTGTGGCGGCTCTCGAAGTCCTTGATGGCGAAGTTCGATATCTCGTACTGCGCGTAGCCGTAGTGCTCGAGCATGTCGCAGGCGTAGAGGTACATGTCGGCCTGCTCGTCGTCCGAGGGGAGGAAGGGGGAGCCGTGGTACTTGTACATGGGCGTGCCCTCCTCGAGGGTGAGGCCGTAGCAGGAGATGTGCTCGGGCCGGAGCTCTATGGCCTTCATGAGCGTGTCGGCCCAGTCGGACTTGGTCTGGCTGGGCAGGCCGTAGATGAGGTCCAGGCTGAGGTTGTCGAAGCCCGCGTCGCGTGCCGCCCGGACGGCCATTTCGACCTGCTTCCAGTTGTGCCGGCGGCCGATGAGCTTCAGGATGTCGTTGTTCGCGGACTGCACGCCGAGCGAGATGCGGTTGAAGCCCGCCTTGCGGAGCTTTTCAAGCTCCTTTAGGGACGCGCTGTCCGGATTGACCTCCACGGTGACCTCGCTGCTCTTGAGCACGCGGCCCGTACCGCGCAGCTCGTCCCAGATCTCGATGAGCCTGTCCGCGCCGTAATAGCTGGGAGTGCCTCCGCCGAAGTACACGGTGTCGATGTAATAACTCTTCATCGCGCCGTAGCTCTCGCGGATGTGCTCCACCAGCGCGTCCTGATACTTGGGCATGAGCCTGTCGCAGCCCGCGAGCGAATAGAAGTCGCAGTAGCCGCACTTGGAGGCGCAGAAAGGTATGTGGATGTAAATGCCGAGCGTCTTGTCCATATATGTGTGCCTCCTTGGTGCGTCAGGTTTGCGTGTGGTTTGCCTTTTTGATCAGAACAGGGAACAGACGTCTTCCGCATAGGCGGAGGGGTCGTCGAGCTCCTCGCCCGCAATGAGCAGGGCCTGGGAGTGGAGGATGTTCACGAGCTTTTTGGCCTTTTCGGGGTCTGCGCTGACGGCGGACTCGAGGGCCTTGAAGGCGGGGTGGTCGGCGTTGAGCTCGAGCACGCGGGTGGCCTTGGGAGGCTCCATGCCGGTGTCGGGCATGCGCTTGAAGTAGCGCTCCATCTCGAGGGTTATGCTGCCCTCGGTGGTGAGGCACACGGGCGCGGAGACCAGCTTGCGGCTCAGGCGCACGACGGCGACCTTGTCGCCCAGCGTGTCTTTCACGAAGTCGAGGACGTTCTTCACGTCGGCCTCGCGCTTTTCCATGTCGGCCTTCTCCTCCTCGGTCTCGAGACCGAGGTCGCCGGTGACTATGTTGCAGAACTTCTTGTCGGCGTGCTGACCCAGCTGCTCGACGATGTACTCGTCGACCTCCTCGGTCATGCAGAGTATCTCGAAGCCCTTGGAGCGCACCAGCTCCGCCTGGGGCAGACGCAGTATCTTGCGCACGTTCTCACCGACGGCGTAGTAGATGAACTTCTGCTCGGCGGGCATCCGGTCGGTGTACTCCTTGAGCGTTGCGGTCTTGTCCTCGGCGACGTTGTAGATGAGCAGGTCGCGCAAAGACTCGATGTTCTGGCCGTAGTTCGCCACGGCGCCGTAGCGGAGCTGACGGCCGTAGTTCTTGTAGAACTGCTCGTACTTGGGCCGGTCGTTCTCGAGCATCTTGAGAAGCTCGTTCTTGATGCGCTTGTTGAGGTTCTGGGCGATGATGCGCAGCTGCCTGTCGTGCTGGAGCATTTCCCTGGAAATGTTCAGCGAGAGGTCGGGGGAGTCCACGACGCCGCGCACGAAGTAAAAGCTCTCGGCCAGCAGGTCGGGGCACTTCTCCATTATCATGACGCCGGAGCTGTAAAGCTGCAGGCCCGGCTCGTAGTCGGAGCTCATGAAGTCGAGCAGCTGCTTGCCGGGGATGAAGAGGAGCGCCTTGTAGCTGACCTGGCCCTCGGCGTTGACGCGGATGACTGCGGCGGGGTCGGTCGTGTCGTGGTACTTCTCCTTGTAGAAGTTCATGCAGTCCTCGTCCGAGGCCTCGGATTTGGAGCGCTGCCAAATGGGTACCATACTATTGACGGTTTCGCGCTCGATTTGGTTGACGGTTTCGTATTTTGGCGTGCCGTCTTCGTTCTTTTCTCCGGTCTCCTTGAATTCGGGCTTGGTCACGTCCATCTGAATGGGCCAGCGGATGTAGTCGGAGTACTTCTTGATGAGGCGCATCAGCTTCCAGAGCTGGAGGTAGTCGGAATAGCGCTCATTGTCGTCATCGGGCTTGATGTGCATGATGACGTCGGTGCCGACGCCTTCCTTTTCGCACTCGGTGATGGTGTAGCCGTCCGCGCCCTCGGATTCCCATTTGTAGGCCTGGTCGGAGCCGTAGGCGCGGGTGATGACGGTGACCTTGTCGGAGACCATGAAGGCGGAGTAGAAGCCGACGCCGAACTGGCCGATGATGTCGACGTCCGCGCCCTCCTTGGTGGTGCCGTCGATGCCGCCCTTGAAGGCCATGGAGCCGCTCTTGGCGATGACGCCGAGGTTGGATTCAAGCTCCTCCTTGGTCATGCCGATGCCGTTATCGGAGACGGTGATAGTGCGCGCACTCTCGTCCATGGACACGAGGATGCGGAAATCCTCGCGGTTCAGGCCCACCTTGTCGTCCGTCAGGGACAGGTAGCAGAGCTTGTCAATGGCGTCCGAGGCGTTGGAAATGATCTCGCGCAGGAAGATCTCCTTGTGGGTGTAGATGGAGTTGATCATGAGGTCGAGCAGCCGCTTGCTCTCGGCCTTGAATTGCTTCTTGGACATATATTTGTATTCCTCCCGAGAAATAATATATAAGGTTATTTCGCAGTCTTATTATTATAACACGCTTTTGACGATTTTCAATATACAGCCCGCGTTATGTGTAATACACAAGAGGAAAAACTTGACGCGAGGAATGGAATGAGTTACTATAATCTAATGGAAAAACAGGAGTTTTTCATCAAAGAAAAGAAGAGAGGAACGGAGGAATCTCCAATGAGCGAGAAAGGCACATTCTACATCACCACACCGATCTACTATCCGTCCGACAAGCTGCACATCGGCCACACCTACTGCACCGTCGCGACGGACACCATCGCGCGCTATAAGCGAATGTGCGGCTACGACGTGATGTTCCTCACCGGCACGGACGAGCACGGCCAGAAGATAGAGGAGAAGGCCAAGGCCGCGGGCGTCACCCCGCAGCAGTTCGTGGACAACATCGTGGAGGGCAAGGGCGGCATCCTCGACCTCTGGAAGCTCATGAACATCTCCAACGACCGCTTCATCCGCACAACCGACGACTACCACGTCGAGGCCGTACAGCGCATCTTCAAGAAGATGTACGATAACGGCGACATATATAAGGGCAAGTATTCCGGCATGTACTGCACCCCCTGCGAGAGCTTCTGGACCGAGAGCCAGCTCGTGGACGGCAAGTGCCCCGACTGCGGCCGCGAGGTCAAGTACGCCGAGGAGGAGGCCTATTTCTTCCGCCTCTCCAAGTACGCCGAAAAGGTGCGCGAGCTGCTGCTCACCGGCACCTTCCTGGAGCCCGCCAGCCGCGTCAATGAGATGATAAAGAACTTCATAGACCCCGGCCTGGAGGACCTCTGCGTCTCCCGCACCAGCTTCAAGTGGGGCATCCCCGTCGACTTCGACCCGGGCCACGTCGTCTACGTCTGGGTGGACGCGCTCTTCAACTACCTCACCGCCCTCGGCTACATGAACGACAAGCGCGACGGCAAGGAGAAGTACTGGCCCGCCGACGTACACATGGTCGGCAAGGAGATAGTCCGCTTCCACTCCATAATCTGGCCCGCCATGCTCATGAGCGTGGGCGAGCCGCTGCCCAAGAAGGTCTTTGGCCACGGCTGGCTGCTGCTCGGCGGCGGCAAGATGTCGAAGTCCAAGGGCAACGTCGTCGACCCCTACATCCTCGCCGGTCGCTTCGGCGTGGACGCGCTCAGGTACTTCCTGATGCGCGAGTTCCCCCTCGGCTCGGACGGCAACTTCTCCAACGAGCTGCTCATAAGCCGCATCAATTCCGACCTCGCCAACGACTACGGCAACCTCCTCTCCCGCACCGTCGCCATGGTGCTCAAGTACTTTGACGGCACTCTGCCCACCGAGCGCGAGGAAGGCCCCGAGGACGCCGAGCTCATCGCCATGGCCTCGTCCCTGCGCGGCAAGTACGAGAAGCTCATGGACAACTTCGGCACCCAGGGCGCGCTGGAAGAGGTCTTCCGCGTCATCTCCCGCGCCAACAAGTATATAGACGAGACCGCACCCTGGACCCTCGCCAAGGACCAGAGCAAGCGTGCGCGCCTCGCCTCCGTCATGTACAACCTGCTCGAGAGCCTGCGCATCTGCACCAGCCTGCTGGTGCCCTTCATGCCGGAAAGCTGCGAGAAGGCCTTCGCCCAGATAGGCGCCAAGGGCGAGGAGACCGGCTGGGACAAGGCCGCCGTCTGGGGCAGCCTGCCCGCCGACGTCACCGTCACGAAGGGCGATACGCTCTTCCCGCGCATCGACCTTAACAAGGAGCTCGCCGAGCTTGAAAAGCTTGAGGAGGAGGCCCGCCGCGCCGCTCTGCCCCCCGTCGAGATAGAGCCGCAGACCGAGGAAAAGGTCGACTTCGACACCTTCTGCAAGAGCGACTTCCGCGCCGTCAAGGTCAAGAGCTGCGAGGCCGTGAAGAAGTCCGACAAGCTCTTGAAGTTCATCCTCGACGACGGCACGGGTACCGACCGCCAGATACTCTCCGGCATCCACAAGTGGTACCAGCCCGAGGTCCTCGTGGGCAAGACCCTCGTGGCCATCGTGGACCTGCCCCCGCGCAGATGATGGGCATGGAAAGCAACGGCATGCTCATCTCCGCCGTCCACAAGGAGCACGGCGAGGAGGCCCTGCACCTGCTCATCGTCGACGATGCCATCCCCGCCGGCGCGAAGCTCTGCTAAATCAGCTGCCACGAAATGCACCAGTCCACCGGACTGGTGCATTTTTCACACTCCGCTCCGCGAGCGGTATTTTTCCCGAGGCAAAGCCCCGTGAAAAATGGATTCTAATTGCTGAACAGCGAAAAGTGTGCTATCATGGATGCATAGTCAGAAAAGGAGGCGGCCACATATGGGCAAGAGGAAAAGGCTCATCGCCCTGTGCGTCCTGCTTGTTGTCTTGGCGGCGGCGCTTGTCTGGTATCATATCCCGATAAAAACAGCGGCGAGCATGGAATTATATTGCTCCGACCCGGCCGGGGGCTCGCTTGACGCCGAATTTGAACTCAGCGTATCCCGCTCGCTCTTTGCCCAGGACAAGCTCGACGGGACGATCCGCGTCGGGGACAGGGAATATGTCGTGTGGACCTGGCAGAAATACGGTTTTTTTGAAAGTATCCAGCGCAAATTTGAGGGGAGTATGAACATACCGGCCTTCGTTAATCCGGACAATTTCGGCCATGGCGTGGAGTTGCTGCTAAGCGATATCCTCTGGGTGCACAGCATCCAATTCGGCTCCGGCCATGAGATCGAGAGTGTGAGCCTGCAGTTCACCTCCGATGATTACGTCGATGGCCTCTGGAGCAACTACATATTGAATTAACAAGGCAAAGGAGACTTTTCCATGGAATACAGACGTTTTGGAAATAAGATAGTCGCGCGCATTGACAAGGGCGAGGAGGTCTGCGCCAAGCTGCTCGAGCTGGCGGAGGCCGAGAATATCCGCCTCGCGTCTGTGAGCGGCATTGGCGCGAGCAACGACGTGACGCTCGGCGTGTTCGACACGGGCACGAAGGAGTATTTCAAAAAGCGCTATAACGGCATAGATTACGAGCTCGGTTCCGTCACCGGCAGCCTCTCCCGCCAGGACGGCAAGCCCTATCTCCACCTCCACGCCGTCATCGGCAGCCCCTCCCACGAGCAGTGCCACGCCGGGCACCTCAACGCCGCGGTGGTGAGCGCCACCTGCGAGCTGGTCATCGACGTCATCGACGGCGAGGTCGGCCGCGAGTTCTCCGACGAGATCGGCCTGAACCTATTCAAATTCTAAACCCCAAGAGCCCGGCGGCCCGCCGGGCTCTTTTCATACCCGCAGGGAGGACAATAAACGCGCATGGATATAAAACACAAAGGCGGCAGAGCAGCTGCCATCGCCCTGGCGCTGTGCCTGCTGTTGTACAGCGGCTGCGGTGGGGTAGAGGTTGACATAATACAAGGCGTCCGCCTCGATATCCGCTTCGCGCGGCGCCGGACGTAAGTGCCGCCGCGTTCCGCAGAGCGCGGAACTCTCTTGTGCTAATGAAGCGCAGGAGGGGGTCAAGGGGAAACCCCTTGATAGGGTTTCCCCCTTGGACCCCCTTCCTGATCTTTAATAAGCATCAGGAGGTTCCGCGCTCTGCGGAGCGCGGCCAGAGGCTTTGCCTCTGGACTCCACCACCTTTGAAAAGGCGGGCGAAACTTTCAAACGCGCGCAGCGCGCAGGTCACTGACCACCGAACCTTCGCCGGAGACTTACCATATTGCCCATACGAAAAGGCGCACTCATGTAGCCGCAAAAGTAATACGCTGTAAAGTCGAAAGCTAAGAAGTGACAAATCCGCTCTTTATTTTCGCGGCTGGGCGTGGTATACTATATTGCCATTATCTTAAGGAGGTAAGCGCATGGGCGAGAACTATATAACCTGCAAGGATGAAAAGGGCAGCATCAACATCTCCGAGGACGTCCTCGTTTCGATGGTGCGCGCTGCCGTGAATGAGATAGACGGCGTGGCCTCCCTGGTGAACAACGCCGGGGCTGAGCTTGCCGAACTGCTGGGCATCAAGTCCCCCGGCAAGGGCGTCAAGGTGCAGATAAATGACGGCGTCATCACCGTCGACGTCATCATCATGGTCCGCTACGGCTCCAACGTCGTCAGCGTCGCCAAGCAGGTGCAGGACACCGTCACCGGCGCCGTCGAGTCCATGACCGGCATGGGCGCGCCGGTAGTGAACGTCCACGTCTCGGGCGTGGCCTTTGACAAATGACCAGGACGAAGGCCAGAGAACTGGCGATACGGCTGATATACGCCCAGGGCGCCTCGGGCGAGCAGCCCGAGGACCTGCTCGGCGGATTCTTTGAGGACGAGCACTTCGAGTCCCTCGCGGACGAGGACGAGCTCTTCGGCAAGAAGCCCGACAAGGAGAGCCTCGGCTACATACGGACGCTCGTCTCCCTCTGCGCGGCAAACCGCGAGGAGATAGACGCATATATCGAGAAATACGCCATCGGCTGGCGGACCGAGCGCATAACGCGCACCGCGGCGGCCGTGCTCCGCTGCGCCCTGACGGAGCTGCTGTACGTGGAGGACATCCCGCCCTCCGCCGTCATAAACGAGGCTGTGGAGCTCGCAAAGAACTACGAGGAGCCGGAGACCGTCGCCTTCATAAACGGCGTCCTCGGCGGCTTCATGCGCGGGGAGCGCGCCGAAGCGCCGGAGGAAACATGAGCGGGCGCGAGCCGCTGAGCGTATCGGAGCTCAATGCCCGCATAAAGGGCCTTATCGAGTCCGACCCCGTGCTCGGCTCTGTCTATGTCCGGGGCGAGCTCTCGAACTACAAGGTCTACCCCTCGGGCCACCACTATTTCACGCTCAAGGACGCGGAATCAAGCCTGCGCTGCGTGATGTTCCGCTCCGCGGCCTCGAAGCTCCGCTTCCGGCCGGAGAGCGGCATGCGCGTCACGGCCTGGGGCCGCGTTGCCGTCTATCCGCGTGACGGGGCATATCAGCTTTACTGCGAGGGCCTGATGCCCGAGGGCGCGGGCGACCTGCAGGTGGCCTACGAACAGCTCAAGGCCAAGCTGGCCGACGAGGGGCTCTTTGATCCCGCGCATAAAAAGCCCATACCGCGCTATCCGGAGCGCATAGCCGTCATCACATCCTCGGCGGGCGCGGCGGTGCACGACATCATCCGCGTGCTGCGCAAGCGCTGGCCCGTGGCGAAGGTGGTGCTGCTGCCCGTGCGCGTGCAGGGCGTGGAGGCCCCGCCGGAGATAGCCGGCGCGCTGCGCTATGCCAACAAATACCGCGTCGCGGACGTCATAATAACCGGCCGCGGCGGCGGCTCCATAGAGGACCTCTGGGCCTTCAACGACGAGCGCGTGGCCCGCGCGATCTATGCGAGCGAGCTGCCCGTCATCTCCGCCGTGGGCCACGAGCCCGACGTGACGATAGCTGACTTTGTGGCCGACCTGCGCGCCGCAACGCCCTCGAACGCGGCGGAGCTCGTCGCGCCCGACATGTCCGAGCTGCGGGACGCCCTGCGCTCGGCTGCGGCGCGGCTGGACCAGGCGGTGGACCGCGGCCTCTCGCAGAGGCGCGCCGCGCTGACGGAGCTCTCGTCCCGCCGGGTCATGCAGAGCCCCACGGGTTTCATAGACCAGCGTCGGCTGGAGCTCGACTCCATCCGCCTGCGCCTGGACGCGGCGGCGACAGGGCGCTTGAACCGAGAGCGGCAGGAGTTCGCCCGCCTCGCGGCGAAGCTGGACGCGCTCAGCCCGCTGAAGGTGCTGGGCCGCGGCTATTCTATAGCCCTGGACGCGGAGGGCCGCGCCGTGCGTGAGGCCGCCCAGCTCAAGGCCGGGGACAAACTGGATCTGCGCCTCTCCCGCGGCGGAGCAAAGTGCCTTGTGGAGAGCGTTTACGGAGGAGAAGACGATGTCTGAACAGAAAAAGACCTTTGAGGATTCACTCTCCCGCCTGGGCGAGATAGTCCGCTCCCTCGAGCGGGGCGACGCGCCGCTGGCCGATGCGCTGGGGCTCTTTGAGGAGGGCGCGGCGCTCATCACGGCCTGCACCAAGGAGCTCGACGAGGCCGAGCAGAAGGTGGTCAAGCTTCGCAAGGGCCAGGACGGCGAGCCGGAGGAGCTGCCCTTCGAGGAGGCCGGGGAATGAGCTTTGACGATAGATACGCGGAGTATCTGGGCATGATAGAGCCCGCGCTCGCGGGATATTTCGGCCGGAAGGAGGGCTTCCCCTTCGATGGCCTGCTCGAGGCGATGGATTACAGCCTCACGGCGGGCGGAAAGCGCCTGCGCCCCACGCTGGTGCTGGAGTTCTGCCGCATCTGCGGCGGCGACGCGGAGGCGGCCCTGCCCGTGGCCTGCGCGGTCGAGATGCTGCACACCTACTCGCTCATCCACGACGACCTGCCATGCATGGACAACGACGACCTGCGCCGCGGCAAGCCTACGAACCACAAGGTCTACGGCGAGTGCACCGCCGTTCTGGCGGGCGATGCGCTGCAGGCCGAGGCCTTCGGCACCATCCTCCGCTGCGGCCTGCCCGTGGAGCGGCGCGCCAGGTGCGCGGAATACCTCGCCGGCGCGGCCGGCGTGGACGGCATCTGCGGCGGGCAGTTCATGGACATGCTCCCGGACCCGCCGAGCGACGAGGCCTGGCTCACCGACCTCCAGGGCCGCAAGACGGGCAGCCTGCTCTCCGCCGCCTGCGCGATGGGCGCGGCCGCGGCCGGGGCGGGGGAGGACAAGACGGACCTCGCGCTGCAATACGGCGCGGCGCTCGGCGCGGCCTTCCAGATACGCGACGACATGCTCGACGTGCTCAGCACGGAGGTCGAGCTCGGCAAACCCATCGGCTCCGACGAGGCTGAGGGCAAGGTCACGTTCATGTCGCTCTACGGCGAGAAAAAATGCGCCGAGATGGTCGAGCGGCTGACCGCGCGCGCCGAGGAGCTGGCCGGAGAGCTCGGCTCCGACTTCCTGGCGGAGCTCGCCGCGCGCCTCTCACACAGAAGAAGCTGATATTGATTATGCAAGGTGCATGAATATGCATATAACCGCCCGGTATCTATTGAAAATCCGGGCGGTTTTTGATACATTATTATAAGGGGATACCTGCCAAGTGCAGGGAAAAACATGTCATAAGAGGTATAAGCCTTGTCCATACTTGAAAACGTAAACGACATAGCGGAGCTCCGCGCCCTGCCGGAGGAGCAGCTTCCGGAGCTGTGCTCGGAGATTCGCGCATTTCTGATAGAAAGTCTTTCCAAAACCGGCGGCCATCTGGCCTCCAACCTCGGCACCGTGGAGCTCACCGTCGCGCTCGACCGGGTGTACGACCCGTACCGCGACCGCATAGTTTTCGACGTGGGCCACCAGTGCTATACGCATAAGCTGCTGACCGGGCGCAGGGAGGGCTTTGACAAGCTGCGCAAATACGGCGGCATTTCGGGCTTTCCCAAGCCCTCGGAGAGCGGTGCGGACGCATTCATCGCCGGTCACGCCTCGAACAGCGTCTCCGTGGCCCTGGGCATGGCCCGCGCGCGGACCCGTCTCGGCGGGGACTACGACGTCGTCGCCATAATCGGCGACGGGGCGCTCACGGGCGGACTCGCCTACGAGGGCCTCTCCAACGCCGGGCAGAGCGGCGAGCCGCTGGTGGTCATCCTCAACGACAACGCCATGAGCATAGGCTCCAACGTCGGCGGTATGGCGCGGCTTTTGAGCCGCATGCGCGTCAAGCCCGGCTACTTCGCCTTCAAGCGCTGGTACCGCAGTACCGTCGGCCAGGTGAAGCCGGTGTACGACATAGCCCACCGGGTCAAGGAGGGCGTCAAGGGCGCGATACTGCCCGAGAACATGTTCGACGACCTGGGCTTCTACTACCTCGGGCCCATAGACGGGCACGATATCCCGGCACTCGAGAGCGCAATCGCCTGGGCGCGCGACATGCGCGTGCCTGTGCTGCTGCACGTCATAACGCAGAAGGGCCGCGGCTGCTCCTTTGCGGAGGCGGACCCGGAAAAGTACCACGGCGTCGGCCCCTTCGACCCCGTGACCGGCGCGCTGAAAAAGGGCGCCGCGAGCTTTTCCTCCGCCGTCGGCGCCGCACTCTGCCGTGAGGCGGAGGGTGACTCGCGCATCGCCGCGCTCACGGCCGCAATGGCAGAGGGCACGGGCCTTGCGCAGTTTGCCCGGCGCTTCCCGGAGCGCTTTTTCGACACGGGCATAGCCGAGGGCCACACTGTCGCCATGGCGGCGGGAATGGCCAAGCAGGGCATGATACCCGTCGCCTGCGTGTACTCAAGCTTTCTGCAGCGCGGTTTCGACATGCTGATACACGACGTCGCGCTTTTGCGGCTGCACGCCGTATTCGGCGTGGACAGGGCCGGACTCGTCGGCGAGGACGGGGAGACGCACCACGGCGTCTTCGACATCGCCTACCTCGGCGCAGTGCCGGGGATGACGGTCTGGTGTCCCGCTTCGCTCCGCGAGGCGGAGGATATGCTCCACCAGGCACTCTACGGCGAGACGGGCCCTGTGGCGTTGCGCTATCCGCGCGGCGGCGAGGGCGAATATACTGACGGCGGCGCCGAGGCCTTCAAAGTGCTCCGCGAGGGCACGGACGTCACCATCGCCGCCTACGGCACCATGATAAACGAGGCCCTGAAGGCCGCGGAGGCCCTCGCGTCTGAGGGCGTCTCGGCCGGGGTGGTCAAGCTGGGACGCGTCCTGCCCCTGGACGCGGAGCCGGTGCTCGCCGCGGCGAGGGCGACCGGCAGGCTCGTCGTGGCGGAGGAGGTCTGCGCCTCCGGCTGCATCGGCGGGCGTATACTTTCCGCCGCTGGGGGAGAGGTGGGCTTCAAGTGCCGCCTGCTGAACCTGGGCGAGGGCATAGTCGGACAGGGCGGGACGGACAAGCTCCGCGCCCTGGCGGGCATAGACGCCGCGGGCATCGCGGCGGCGGCGAAGGAGCTGATGGCATGAGCGGCGTGAGACTTGACCAGAAGCTGGTGGAGCTCGGCCACTTCGAGAGCAGGGAAAAGGCGAGGGCCACCATCATGAGCGGCCTGGTGTTCGTAAACGGCCAGCGCGCGGACAAGCCCGGCATGGCCGTGAAGGACGACGCTAAGATAGAAGTCCGCGGCGCGGCCTGCCCCTACGTCTCGCGCGGGGGCTTCAAGCTCGAAAAGGCGCTGCGGGTGTTCCCCGCCTCGCCGGAGGGCCTCACCTGCATAGATTGCGGCGCCTCCACAGGCGGCTTCACGGATGTGCTGCTCAAAAACGGCGCGGCGAAGGTCTACGCCGTGGACGTGGGCTACGGGCAGCTCGCCTGGAGCCTCAGGAGCGACAGCCGCGTCGTGGTGATGGAGCGCACGAACGCCCGCGCGCTGACGCCGGACATGTTCCCGGAGGCGATGGACATGGCGGTCATGGACCTCTCGTTCATCTCCGTGCGCCTGGTGCTCCCGGCGGTGCATACGCTGCTCAAGGACGGCGCGCCGGTCGTCTGCCTCATAAAGCCCCAGTTTGAGGCCGGGCGCGAGGACGTGGGCAAAAAGGGCGTGGTGCGAGACCCTGCCGTGCATGAGCGCGTGCTGCGGGACTTCCTCGAGGCGGCGCCGGGCCTCGGCTACACGGTGATGGGCCTCGACTTCTCGCCTGTGCGCGGGCCGGAGGGCAACATAGAATATCTCGCGTATCTCAAAAAGGGCAGCTATGAAGCGCCCATTCCGGACGCGGCCGGTATAGTCGCCGCGTCCCACAGAGAGCTGGAGAAGTGATGAAAAAAATAGTCCTTTCGCCGAATCCCTACCGCGACCGCGGCCTGGTGCTCACCAACCGCGCGCGGGAGCTGCTCGAGCGCGACGGCCGGGAGACGGTGATCGCCCCGGTGTTCGTGGACGTGCCCGGGGATTCGAACATGGTCCCGCTGCGCCGCGCGGCGGAGGATGCGGAGCTCATAATCTCCTTCGGCGGGGATGGCACCTTCCTCCACGTCGCAAGGCAGATACTCGGCATGCGCATCCCGCTGCTGGGCGTGAACGTCGGCACAAAGGGCTTCATGGCCGGGCTTGAGCCCGAGGATATCGAGCTCGTCCGCCGCGCCGCCGCGGGCGACTTCCGCGAGAGCCTGCGCATGATGCTCGATATCGAGCTCCACCGCGCGGACGGCGAGGTCATCCGTGACTGCGCCCTGAACGACGCCGTGGTAAAGAGCGACGTCAACTGCATAAACCTCGCCGTCCGCGCCGACGGGACGGAGATAACCAACTTCGCCGGCGACGGCGTCATAATCGCCACACCCACGGGCTCTACGGCGTATTCGATGTCCGCGGGCGGCCCGATAGTGGAGCCTGAGGCCGCGAACATCATCATAACGCCAATCTGCGCCCACATCATGGCGGCAAAGTCCTTCGTGCTCGCGCCGGAGCGGACGGTGACCGTCACGCCGGAGCGGCTGCGCGGCCGCCGCGCGGTGCTCTCCGTAGACGGCTCGGAGGGCATCCAGCTCTCGAGCGGGGACGAGGTCCGCGCCCGCTGGTCCGGAAACACGGTAATAATGGCGGACATGCAAGTCCGAAGTTTTTACGATACCGCACTTAACAAGCTCACGCAGTCCTGAACAAACGGCCCGCAGGGGCCCGCGAAGGCCGTATGGCCTGAGATTAGGAGGGTTTGGAATGAAAAGCGCAAGGCAGAACACCATCCTTGAGATAATCGCGTCCAAGGACATCGAGACACAGAACCAGCTCATGCAGGCGCTCTCGGAGCGCGGCGTAAAGAGCACTCAGGCCACGCTCTCAAGGGACATCAAGGAGCTCCGGCTCGTCAAGGAGCTGTCCCCGAACGGGCGCTACCGCTACGCCCAGCCCGCGCACGACGAGACCGCGGGTCACAACGAAAAGCTCCGCAAGATATTTCGCGAGGGCGTCATCTCCTGCGACACGGCAATGAATCTCATCGTGCTCAAGACCCTGCCGGGCCTGGCCTCGGCGGCCAGCTCCGCGATGGACGGCATGGACCTGCCCTCGCTGGTGGGTACCGTCGCGGGCGACGACACGGTGTTCATCGCCATGCGCGACATAAAGAGCGCGGAGCACTTCTGCGAGGAGATAAAAAAGCTGTTCTGAGGGGAAAAGAGGCAGAGAGCCAATGCTGACGGAGCTGCACATTGAGAATATCGCGGTCATAGAGCGCGCGGACATTGAGCCCGGACCGGGCCTGAACGTCCTGACGGGCGAGACAGGCGCGGGCAAGAGCATAGTCATAGACTCGCTCGGGGCCGTACTCGGCGCGCGGGCGAGCCGCGAGCTGGTGCGCACCGGCGCGGCGCGGGCCTCGGTCACGGCAGTGTTCACGACGGACGGCGCGGAGGACTGGCTGCGCGAGAATGAGCTCGACGAGGACGAGGGCCTCGTCATCCGCCGCCGCGTGAGCCCGGACGGCAAGAGCGGCGCGCAGGTGAACGGCACGCCAGTTTCCGCCGCGGAGCTGCGCACGCTCGGCTCGCGGCTGCTGGATATCCACGGCCAGAACGACGGCCGCCAGCTCATGGACGAGACGCGGCACCGCGACTATCTCGACTCCTTTGCCGGCCTCTCAGCCGAGCTGGAGCGCCACCGTGAGCTCTACGCCGCCTACCGCGAGGCCGCCTCGGCGCTCAAAAAGCTGGATATGACAGATGCCGAGCGCGAGCGGCGCGAGCGCGAGTTCCGCATGACCGCGGACGAGCTGACGGCGGCTAACATCCGCCCCGGCGAGGAGGAACAGCTCATCGCGCGGCGCGAGCTGCTGCGCAATTCCGAGAAGCTCACCGAGGCGCTGGATGCCGCCTACGAGGCGCTCTACGGCGGCGAGGACAGCGCCGCGGAGCTGGCCGGGAACGCCTCCGGCTGGGCGCAGCGCGCCGCGGCCCTGGCGCCCGAACTGGACGAGGCCGTCGGCGAGATAGAGTCCGCCCGCGCCTCCATCGAGGACGCGGCGGAGCGCCTGCGCGATTTCCGCGAGGGGCTGGACTTTTCACCCGGGGAATACGACGCGCTGGAGACGCGGCTCAGCCAGCTCCGGCGGCTGGAAAAGAGGTACGGCGCGGACGAGGCCGGGCTCGCGGAGCTCCTGGAGAGCGCGAAGCGCGGGCTCGAGGAGCTGGATTCCTCGGACGAAAAGCGCCGCGAGCTCGAAGCGGAGCTTGCAAAAAGGAAAAAAGCGGCGTATAATTCCGCAAAAGAGCTGTCAAAGCTGAGAAGAGCCGCGGGCGAGGAGCTCCGGCAGCGCATAGAGGCGGGCTTGAAGGAGCTTTCGATGCCCTCAGTGCGCTTTGAAACGGAGCTGACGCCCTTGGGCGGAGAGCCGGGCTTTGACGAGACGGGCATGGACGAGGTCCGCTTCCTCATGTCGGCAAACGCGGGCGAGACCCCGGGTCGGATATCGAAGATAGCCTCCGGCGGCGAGCTGGCGAGGATAATGCTGGTGATGAAGGACGTGCTCTCTGAGCGCGACGGCGTGCCCGCGATGGTTTTCGACGAGATAGACGAGGGCGTTTCGGGCATAGCGGCCCAGCGGGTCGCGGAGAAGCTGGCGCGCCTCGCACGGCGCAAGCAGGTCATCTGCGTGACGCACCTGCCCCAGATCGCGGCGATGGCGGACACGCATTTCCGCATCGCGAAGACGGAGCGGGACGGGCGCACCTACACGGCTGTGACGGCACTGGACCGCGAAGGCCGGATAAGGGAGCTCGCGCGGCTCCACGGCGGAGAGAACGTGACGGAGACAACGCTCGCAAGCGCTGCCGAGCAGCTCGACGCGGCGAGCGACTATAAAGGGGGACTTGTGATATGACCTACGGCGAAAAGGCGAGAGAACTGAAAGACACCCTCAACTGCGGGCAGAGCGTCCTGGTGGCGCTCAACGAGCTGACCGGCCTGGATGAGAAGACCGCAATGGCCATCAGCACCGGTCTCGGCGGCGGCCTGCGCTGCGGTGAGACCTGCGGCGCGTATTGCGGCGCGGTGCTGGCAATAGGAATGACCGTCGGCGCGGACGGCATGGGCAGACCCGGCGGCCGCGTTGCGGATATGGTAAAGGCCTTCTCCGACGAATTCAAGGAGCAGTTTGACTCCATCCGCTGCGAGGAGCTGCTTGGGAAGAGCGGCGGCGACCACAGCGTATGTTATGACTTCTGCGCCTGGTGCGCCGACAGGGCTGCGGAGCTCATTGGTGAATAAGTTTTTTCACAAAGCATAAGAAAATTTATAACGAAGGGGAAAGATCGATGCAGATCTACGAGGAACTCAAGGCGCGCGGACTTATCGCGCAGGTCACGGACGAGGAGGAGATCCGCGAGCTAGTAAACGCGGGCAAGGCCACGTTCTATATTGGCTTTGACGCGACGGCGGACAGCCTGCACATCGGCCACTTCATGGCCCTGAACCTCATGCGCCGGCTCCAGCTTGCGGGCAATAGGCCCATAGCCCTGCTGGGCGGCGGCACGACGATGGTCGGCGACCCCTCGGGCCGTACCGATATGCGCCAGATGCTGACGCAGGAGAAGATACAGGAGAACGCGGCGAAGTTCAAGGTCCAGATGGCGAAGTTCATAGACTTCTCCGAGGGCAAGGCCCTGATGCTGGACAACGCCGACTGGCTGCTCGGCCTCAACTATATCGAGCTGCTGCGCGACGTGGGCGCGCACTTCTCCGTGAACAACATGCTCCGCGCCGAGTGCTACAAGCAGCGCATGGAGAAGGGCCTCTCCTTCCTGGAGTTCAACTACATGATCATGCAGTCCTACGACTTCTACCACATGTTCAAGGAGTACAACTGCGTCATGCAGTGCGGCGGCGACGACCAGTGGTCGAACATTCTGGGCGGCACGGAGCTCATCCGCCGCAAGCTGGGCAAGAACGCCTACGGCATGACCATCACGCTGCTGCTCACGAGCGAGGGCAAGAAGATGGGCAAGACCCAGTCCGGCGCCGTGTGGCTGGACCCGAACAAGACCAGCCCCTACGAGTTCTACCAGTACTGGCGCAACATCGACGACGCGGACGTCATCAACTGCCTGCGCAAGATGACTTTCCTGCCGCTTGAGCAGATAGACGAGATGTCGAAGTGGAAGGACGCGCAGCTCAACGAGGCGAAGGAGATCCTGGCCACGGAGCTGACGGCGCTTGTCCACGGTGAGGAGGAGGCCCAGAAGGCGAAGGAGGGCGCTCGAGCAATCTTCGGCGGCGGCGGCACGGAGCACATGCCTGAGACCGAGATAAGCGCCGACGACCTGACCGACGGTGCGGCGGACATACTGACGCTGCTGGTCAAGACGGGTCTGTGCTCGTCCAGGAGCGACGCGCGCCGCAACGTGCAGCAGGGCGGCGTGACGGCCAACGACGAGAAGGTCGACGACATCGCAAAGTCCTTCACCGAGGCCGAGCTCAAGGCCGGCGTCGTGCTCAGAAGGGGCAAGAAGAACTTCAATAAGGCGATAATGAAATAAAGAGACAGAGAAACCCGCCCCCGAATCTCCGGGGGCGGGTTTTTGCTGCGGACTTCGCTGCGCACAGGCTTTATCTGCGGCCGGGCATGAATAAACCGCCGCCCATGCGGGCGGCGGTTTTCATATTTATTCGGGTAGCTTGCAGACGTCTATCCACTCGAGTGCGTTCGAGTACTTCCACAGCTCGTCCAGGTTCAGCTCTATGGCGCTCGCGCCGCTGCCGACGGCGGGGAACACGGTCTCAAAGCGCTTCAGGCTCTCGTCCAGGTACACGTCCACGCCCTCGTTGATGCCGAAGGGGCACACGCCGCCTACCGGGTGGCCGATGAGCTCCAGCACCTCGTCCGGGGTCGGCATCTTCGCCTTGAAGTGGAACTTCTCCTTGAACTTGTGGTTGTCTATCCTCGCGTCGCCCGCCGCCAGAATGAGCAGCGCGCCGCCCTCCGGCTTCTTGAACGACAGCGTCTTGGCTATCCTCGCGCCCTCGACGCCGAGCGCCTTGGCCGCAAGCTCCACCGTCGCGCTGGATACCGTGAACTCTATGACGCGGTCCTCCATGCCGAACTGCCTGAAGTACGCGCGCCCTCTCTCAATGGACATCTCTCTTTTGCCTCTCTTTCAAATTATTTGCAGAACCATTCCAGCAGGTCAAGCGTCCCGCTGCCCTGAGCCATAGCCAGGCTCTCGGTGAGCAGCACGTCGTCTATGTCGTAGTACTGCACGAAGTAGCTCAGCGTCATCTCGCTGTACTTGCGGTAGTCTATGACGTAGACGTTGTGATAGTGCTGCGTCAGATAGGGCGCAAAGGGGTTCCCGAAGGAGTCCTTGATGACGACGCAGTTGGGGCCGTCCGGAAGGTCGTTGTTGGTGATGGTGACAAGCGGGTGGTCGCCGCCGAGGAAGGTCATGTACTTCGAGTATATGCTCGACTTCGACATGTCCGTCAGCACAGGCCACTCGAAGGAGCTGCCGTTGTCCTTCGTGATGGTCATCGTGATGTCGCCCGGCGGGTCGTAGGCCGTGACGTTGTCCTCACGCAGCTTGGAGCTCTGCGAGCAGTTGCCGTAGAACGAGCCGAGGAAGGGGCCCATGTCCAGCGCCTCGAAGTCCTCCAGCGGCACCGGCTCAAAGCCCGCCGAGGCGCAGAATTCCTCGTAGGCGTAGTAGGCGCCCAGCGCCGTCCAGTGGTGGTCGGTGCGGAAGTAGAGGTACTCGTCGTTGTGCTCGATGAGCCGGTTGAACACGTTCACGCGGCCTACGTCCTCGCTCACGCGCGAGAAAATGTAGCTTATTGTCTGGCCCTGGTCCGTGCACTTGAGCTGCTCCATGTAGTCCGAGGACACCACAACGCCGACGCTGGTCGGGATGAGGATGTCGTAGAGCTTCACGCCGTACTGCGCGAGCATCTCGGCGCAGGAGTTCACCAGCTCGACGTGCCGGTCGGAGCCGCTCTGCGAGAAGCCGTAGTAGGCAAAGGCCGCGTCGCCTATCTGGAGGACGTTGCCGTAGATGACCTCCGTCTCGTCGTCCACCTCGAGGCCGCCCCAGTGCTCGACGGATTCCTCCGGCGGGGAGGTCAACACGACCTCGGGCGTCGGCGGGGGAGTGGGGGTAGGCGTGGGAGCAGGCGTCGGCGTCGGCTCGGGCGTGGGCGTCGCCTCCGGGGTCTCGTCCGCGCTCGGTAGCTCGTCCGCGCCGCCGATGTCGCCGTAGATGACCACGTCGTTTATGCCGTGCAGCTCGCCCAGGCGGGTGGAGACGGACAACCAGTAGTCGCGGAAGGGGAAGGTGTCCGAAAACCACAGCCCTATGCCGTCAAAGTATTCGCCCGAGAGCAGAGTGTCCACGGAAAACTCGGGGAATTCCGTGAGCTTTCGCTTCTCGCTCGCGGACTCCGTGGGCCGCAGCGGGATGATGAAGGCGACTATGGTAAGCGCAAAGAGCACGGCGAAGAAGGGCACTGCGATGCGCGTGCGGCGCTTATATTCCTCGCGGCGCTTGGCGCGGTGTGTTTTGTGTTTCCGTTCGTGGCTCATGCGCGCACCTCAGAACTGGAAGTAGATGAAGGGATTGTAGCTGTCGCCCACGAGCGAGGCCGTGGAGAGCAGCAGAAATATGATGGGGAAGACCACGTGGGCCGTGAGGTCGCAGAGCCTCTGCCCGGAGCGGCTGCGCCGGAGCCGCGTGCCCGCGCCGTTTGCCATGGTCTTTACAAGCGGCGTGCAGGCGACGGCGGAGACGCCGAGAAGGAAGACGTTGTTCTTGAGCAGCGTTATCGACACAAAGTCCGTCGCCGCGTTGCCGTTCGCGCCGAAGAGGCCGAGGAACACCGTCCAGCCGAGGCGCACGTCCGTGAAGTGGAAGAGTATCCAGCCCACGAAGACCACGAAGAGCAGGTAGATGTGCGGCAGGATGCGGAGCTTTGCAAAGAGCCGCTTGAGGAGGAGCCGCTCTATGAGGATGAACACGAAGAAGTAGAGCCCCCATAGCACGAAATTCCAGTGCGCCCCGTGCCAGAGACCGGTCAGCGCCCAGACGACGAAGAGGTTGAACACCGAGCGCGCCTTGGAGCACTGCCGCCCGCCGAGCGGGATGTAGACGTAGTCGCGGAAGAAGGTGCCGAGCGAGATGTGCCAGCGCCGCCAGAACTCCGTGACGGTCTTGGAGAGGTAGGGGTAGTCGAAGTTTTCGAGGTAGTGCAGCCCCAGCATCCTGCCCATGCCTATCGCCATGTCGGAGTAGGCGGAGAAGTCGAGGTAGATCTGCATCATGAAGGCCGCGACGCCTACCCAGGCGCCGAGCGCCGAGAGCTCCGAGAGCGAGGCGAGGTTTTCGGCAAAGAGCGAGGCGTTAGAGGCCGCGTCGGTGGAGAGCAGAAGCTGGTCGGCCAGCGCGCCGCAGGGGTTTGCGAGCAGCGTCTTTTTCGCGAGGCCGACGGAGAAGCGGGAGATGCCGCTGAGAAGATCGCGGCTGTCGCGCTCGACAAAGAGCTCGTGCGCTATGGTCTTGTAGCGTACGATGGGCCCCGCCACGCACTGGTGAAAGAGCGAGGCGTAGAGCAATACGTTGAGGTAGCTCGGCTGCGCCTCGGCGTCGCCGCGGTAGACGTCCACGACGTAGGTCAGCAGCTGAAAGGTGTAAAACGAGATGCCTATGGGCAGCGCGATGTTCGCGATGAACTCCGGCACCTCGCCGAAGACGGAGCAGATGAGCCCCGAGTACTTGAAAAAGCCTATGAGCGCTATGTCTATGGCGCAGGAGACGGCCACCCAGGAGCGCTTCCCCTTACGCGAGGCCGCCCGTTCGACCCTGAGCGCGCAAAACCAGGAGCAGAGCGACATGAACATCAGCAGCAGGACATATTTCGGCTCGCCCCATGCGTAGAAGATGAGAGAAAAGACCAGCAGGGACATATTTTTTGCCTCCCTGCCCTTGCACAGCACATAGGCAAGGAGCGAGAGGGGCAAAAAGGCGTATAGAAATATGAGGCTTGAAAAGACCATATATAAGCTCCGTACCGTCAGATTTGGCGTCACAGGAAAGCATAGCCAATACTTACAGCATTATATACCAGTCAGGGTATGCCGCGCAAGCAGAATTCGACAAAGCAAAGGGCCGCGCCGCTGACTGCGGCGCGGCCCTGGGGCACGTGTTTTATTCCTCGTAGAGCAGCAGGGAGCTGTCCTCACCGCTCTGGGCTATTTGCAGCACCGTGCCGTCGGAGAGCACCAGGCAAAACTGCGGCGTATCCATGAACACGGAGCTGACAGCGAGCGCCTCGCCCGCGTCGAGCTTGTTTATCCAGGCGTACTCGTCGCCCGTGTCGTAGATGACGGTGGGCTCCTCCTCGTCGTAGATGGTGATGGTGTCGCCCGCGGCTATCGAGCTCCCGTGCAGGGAGATGGGGCCCATGTCGGCGGCGGCGACGATGCGGTAGTCGACGAGGTACTCGGCCTCACTCTCAGAGCGGAGCACCTGCACCGAACCCGCGACAGGCGCGTCGGCGGCGTCCTCGGCAAAGGCGATGGAGAGGTCGGCGGCTGTGCCGGAGGCCTCGGAGGGCTCGGGGATGTACTCGGCCTTGATGAGGCCCTCAAGCTTGGAATAGGGCACGGCGAACTCGACCTTGCCGCGCGCACCTGCGGCGATCTCGCCCACCTGGGCCACGATGACCAGCGCCTCGTCCGTGAGATACCAGGCGTCGGTGTCGTACACGCGCTCGGTGAAGCCCTCGACGTCAAAGAGCTCCTCGGCGTCCTCCTTGGCCGCGGCGAGGATGTGCTCCGTGAGCGCTGCACGCAGTTTCTCGGGCTCGTCGCTCAGGTCGTCGAGCGAGAGCTCCTCGCCGGTGACTGTGCTGAAGTTCTGACCGAAGTAGTCATAGCTCCCGTGGGCGCCGCCTGTGTAGGCGTAGGTGTAGCACAGCAGGCTGAGCACTGCGCCGTCGCCGCGCATGACCTCGCCGCTGCTGCTCCAGCCATAGGCGAGCCAGGTCTCGCGCCCGGCGTCATCAAGGGCGTCGAAGGCCTCGCAGGCGGCGTCGTAGGCGTCCTTTGTGCTGTTCTCGGTGGCGGCGAGCTTCTTTTGCAGGGCCTTGGTTATGGCCGAGGCGGCCTCGTCGCGGCCCTCGATGCTCACCGTAGGCAGCAGGGCGTCGGCCTTGAGGACAACGTAGCCCTCGTAGGTGCTCGCAAGGCCGTCAAACTCGCTCGTGACGAGGATGGTGCCGTCAAATTTCTCAGGCTCGGCGCTCGGCTCTGCTGTGGGGCTTGCCTCCGGTTCGAGAGAGACCGTGGCTTCCGGTGTGGGCGTTATCTCCGCCTCCTGCGCGCCGCAGGCGGCGAGGGAGAGCGTAAGCGCTCCAATGAGCGCAAGGGAAAGGAGCTTCTTTTTCAAATTTGAACACCTCCGGCAATGATCTGCTTTCTGTCTTTTGGTAATAGGACTGAAAAAGACGCGGACATGTTCCCGAACGGCGCGTATACGCGCTCAACCCAGCCCGGCGGCCTCGGAAAGGTACTTTATGACCGACTTACGGGTGAGTATGCCGCAGAGCGTGCCGCGCCCATCCACGATGGGCACGAAGTTCTGGTCCAGTGTGGCCGAGACGACCACGGCAGGGTCGGCATCGATGGAGAGGGCGGGGCAGAAGTCGCGGCGGACTATTGCTTTTATGCGGTAGCGCTCCTGCTCCTTGAGGTCGGTTGTGCCGGTGGCGAGGACGTGGCGGAGAAAGTCGCCCTCTGTGACGCTGCCTATGTACTGCTCGTGCTCGTTGAGTACGGGGATGGCGGTGTAGCCGTGGATGGTGAAGCACTCGAGCCCCTGGCGTATGGTGTCGTTCTCGTGCAGGAAAGCGGTGTAGACCTTGGGTATCATCAGCTTTGCTATGTTCATTGCAAACCTCCGATTCATGCTATATTTATAATTATACCAGAACGCGCGCCCCCATCCAAGTGCCCAGATGTTAAATTTCACCCTGCCGCCCTTGCAAGTGCGCCGCGGAACCGCTATATTATAGGAAGGAAGGAGAGAGAACAATGGCAAAAAAGAAAATGACCGTCCCCGACTTCAGGAAGTTCAAGGAGGAGGGGCGCAAGTTTACCTACGTCACCGCCTATGACTACACCACCGCCTCCATCGTCAACGAGAGCGAGACAGAGGTCATCCTCGTCGGCGACTCGCTGGGCATGGTCATGCTCGGCTACGACACCACCGTCGGTGTCACGCTCGACGACATGATCCACCACATCCGCCCGGTGGTCAAGGGCGCGCCGGACACCTTCGTCGTGGGCGACATGCCCTTCGGCAGCTATCAGGAGAGCCCGGAGCAGGCCATACGCAGCGCCTGCCGCATCCTCATGGAGACGCACTGCGACTGCGTCAAGCTCGAGGGCGGCTCGGCGATGGCGGAGACCATCCGCCGCATGGTCGAGGTAGGCATCCCCGTCATGGGCCACATCGGGCTGACGCCGCAGTCGGCCTCGAGCTTTGGCGGCTTCAAGATGCAGGGCGGCACGCCGGAGGGCGCGGCCAAGCTCATAGCCGACGCCAAGGCGCTCGAGGCGGCGGGCGTGTTCTCCATCGTGCTCGAGTGCGTGCCGAGCGGCGTGGCCAAGGCCGTGACCGAGGCGGTGAGCGTGCCCATCCTCGGCATAGGTGCGGGCCCCTACGTCGACTGCCAGGTGCTGCTCACGCACGATCTGCTCGACATGTACGGCGACTTCAAGCCCCGCTTCGTCAAGCACTTCGCCCACATCCGCAAGGAGATGGTGGACGGCCTGAACGCCTTCCACGCCGAGGCCCTTTCCGGCGAGTTCCCCACGCCCGAATACAGCTTCAACCGCGTAGTCGAGGGCTACGAGCTGTAAGATGGCGGCGCTGAGGAATTTCGTTTCCGCGGCCTTCGCGGGCATCAGCATCGGCCTGGGCGCGCTGGTGTACCTCTCGGTGGACAGCCGCGTCGTCGGCTCGGCGCTCTTCACCATAGGGCTCTACACCATCTGCACCTTCGCCCTCTGCCTCTACACGGGCCGCATCTGCTACGCCTTTGAGAACGACGGCAAATACGCCCTGATGCTGCCGGTCATCTGGCTCGGCAACCTCGCGGGCACTGGCGTCACTGCCGTAATCGCGCGCATGACGCGCATCTCGGGTCTTGCCGAGGGCGCGGCGGCGCTCTGCGAGGTGAAGCTCGGCGACGGGCTCGTCAGCCTCTTTTTCCTCGGCGTGCTGTGCAATATCTTCATCTACATAGCTGTCGAGGGCTACAAGAACTGCCCGCACGCGCTGGGGAAGTACCTCGTGCTCTTCTTCGGCGTCATGGGCTTCATCCTTGCCGGGACGGAGCACTGCGTGGCGGACATGTTCTACTTCTGGCTCTCCGGGATGTGGAGCGGCCCCGCACTGCTGAGAGTGCTCGTGATCACGCTCGGTAACAGCGCCGGCGGCCTCCTCGCCCGCACCCTCCACCGCTGCGCCGTGCAGACGGCGTGAATATATGAAAAAAGGCCGGGAAAACTTGTGTTTCCCGGCCTTTTGCCGTTTTGTCAGCTTTCGAGATAGCGCATGAAGATGGCCGCAGCCTGGGCGCGGGTCGCGGTGGCGGTCGGAGTGACCGCACCGTTCTCGTCGCCCTCGATGAGGCCGATGTTCATCGCCCAGACCATCGCGTCGGAAGCCCAAGCGCTCACGCTGGAGGCATCCGGAGCGGTGATGGTGCCGGAAACAGTCGGCTCACCGGCCAGACGGTAGAGCATCGTCACGAGCTCCTGACGGGTGATGGCCGCGCTCGGGTTCTCGCCGTCGGAGATGCCCTTCGCGA
>X96_European_Hare__coassemble_634_pt1 | contig 42293 bp, 42 predicted proteins | sample X96_European_Hare__metabat2_high_PE_013 | metagenome-assembled genome bin X96_European_Hare
CGCCGCCGCCCTCAAGGCCCTCGAGGACCGCGCCCAGAAGCGCAAGTTCTGCTGAGCGACAGAACAATAAAGACCTGACACTCTGCCCCTGCCCCCTCTGACAAGTGGGGGCAGGGAGCCCCGCTGAATCGGAGGAGCAACACATGGACGAAAAGAAACTCACCGGACGGGAGCTGCTGTTCACCACGCACGGCATACCTCCCATGGGCGCTTCGCTCTCCCTCGCCTTCCAGCACCTCGTGGCCATGATAGTCGGCTGCGTCACCCCCGCCATCATAGTTGCCAATGCGGCCGGCCTCGATATGAGCGACCGCGTTATACTCATTCAAGCCTCGCTTGTCGTTTCGGCGATCTCTACCTTTTTGCAGATATTCCCCATTGGCGGCAAAAAGGGAGGATTCCGTTTCGGCTCGGGGCTTCCTGTAATTATAGGCGTAAGCTTTGCCTATGTTCCCAGCATGCAGGCCATTGCCGGTGAGGGTGGACACCTCGGCGTTGCCAACATTGCGGGCGCGATGCTGGTAGGCGGCGCGGTCGCGCTCGTTGTCGGCCTCTTTCTCAAGAAGATACGCAAGTTCTTCCCGCCCATCATCACGGGCACTGTGGTCTTCACCATCGGCCTCTCGCTCTATCCCACGGCCATCAACTATATGGCCGGCGGCACCTCCAACACCTATCAGCTCGTCGTGGAGACCAACGGTCTGACCGAGGCACTGGTCTATGGCTCCTGGCAAAACTGGGTGGTCGCGCTGCTGACCCTCGCCATGGTCGTGTTCCTGAGCAACTACGCCAAGGGCATCACCAAGCTTGCCGCAACGCTTTTCGGCATCATCTTCGGATACATAGTTGCCCTCTGCTTCGGTATGGTGGACTTCTCCGGCCTTTCCAGCTCCAGCTGGTTTGAGGCCCCGCATCTTCTGCCCTTCGGTATCAACTTTGACTTTGCGGCCTGCGTTGCACTTGGACTGCTGTTCGCGGTGAATTCCGTGCAGGCAATAGGTGACTTCACCTCGACTACCATAGGCGGCATGGACCGTGAGCCTACCGACAACGAGCTGCAGGGCGGCATTCTCTGCTACGGCGCCACCAACATGCTCGGCAGCCTCTTTGGCGGCCTGCCCACGGCCACCTACTCCCAGAACGTCGGCATCGTCTCGACGAACAAGGTTATCAACCGCTTCGTTTTCGCGCTGGCGGCGGGCTTTATGCTGCTGGCCGGTCTCATCCCCAAGTTTTCCGGATTGCTGACCACCATCCCGCAGTGCGTCCTCGGCGGCGCGACGGTTTCCGTGTTCTCCACCATCGCCATGACCGGCATGAGGCTCATCACCTCCAAGGGCCTCAGCCCGCGCACCGTCACTGTCGTCGGCCTTTCCGTGGCCCTCGGCGTCGGCGTATGGCAGGCGGCGGACTCCATCGGCCAGTTCCCCGAGACCTTCACAATGATCTTCGGCAAGTCCCCCGTCGTCGTTGCCACCATCGTGGCCCTTATCCTGCACAACATCATCCCCAAGGACAAGGAATCCCTGGACTAAAACTGCTGTTAACCGCAAACAGGAAAGAAACCGGCCAAAAGGCCGGTTTCTTTCGTTTGGAGGGATATGACCTCAGCGTTATATATCAAAGGCTGTCGCCGAAGTCGGCGCGGAATTTTGCTACCAGCTTCTCCTGCCAGTTGCTGGTCGGCTCAAGCCGTCCGAAGAAGAAGCGAAGGCTCGAGGGCTCCTCCACCCAGCGCAAACCGCCGACGAGCTCGCGGTTCTCGTGCAGCCACGCGATGCGGTCTACGGCGTAGAGCACCTGACTCATGGTGAACACACGCCGCGGCATGGCGAGGCGCAGCAGCTCCACGTCCGCAATGGGTTCCGTGCCGTCCGGCTCACGCTGCTCGCTGAGCGTGCCGCGCTGCTTGCCGCGGATGCCGCGCGCGAGGTACGCCGCCGCCGCCAGAGGGCGCGCGGGGTACTGGTGGTCGTCCACGTGCGGCAGAAACGCACGGGCGTTCAGGTGGCAGCCCAGGCCGCCTGCCGGTGTCACGACCGGCACTCCGCGCTTTTGCAGCTCCTTGCACATGAACTCGATGAAGATGGGCCCCTGGCTGATTACGTCCTCGTCCATCGTCTCCTCCAGGCCTACGGTGATGGCCTCCATCTCGCGCACACTCATGCCGCCGTAGGTGAGGAAGCCCTCGAACATTGGCACCAGCTCGCGCATCTGCTCACAGAGCTTTTGCTCACGCATGGCGATGCCGCCGCCGCGCGCGAAGCCGAACTTGCGCGCCGAGAAGTAGATGATGTCGAACTGATCTGCCACGGCGCGGGTTATCTCACGGATGCTCATATCCTTGCACGCCGCCTCGCGCGTCTTGATGAAGTGGAGGTTATCCTGCAGCAGACTCGCGTCCAACACCGTCATTATGCCGTGCTCGCGGCAGATCTCGCAGGTCTCGCGCATATTTTGCAGGCTCAGCGGCTGACCGCCGATGAGGTTCGTACCCGCCTCCACGCGCAGGAAGGGGATGTGCTCCGCTCCGACCTCGGCAATGAGCTTTTTGAGCTTGTCGAGATCGAAATTGCCCTTGAAGGGGCAGTCGCTCGTAGTTGCAAGTCCCTCGTCGCAGACCAGCTCCTCAACGCGGCCGCCGAGGCGGGTGATGTGCGCCTTCGTAGTCGTGAAGTGGAAGTTCATCGGCACCACGTCGCCGGGCTTCACAAAGGCCATGGCGAGGATGTTTTCGCAGGCGCGGCCCTGATGTGCGGGCAGGAAAAACTTCGTTCCGAATATCTCGTGGACCTTGTTCTCGAGCCGCGTGAAGGACGCGCTGCCCGCGTAGCTGTCGTCGCAGATGAGCATCGCGGCGGTCTGGCGGTCGCTCATCGCATTGACGCCGGAATCTGTGAGCATGTCGAGGAAGATGTCCTCGTTTTTGAGCAGGAAGGTGTTGTTGCCCGCTTCGGTGATAGCCGCCGCGCGGCGCTCGACGGGCTGGAGGTTGAGCTTCTGCACCATGCGTACCTTGTGCAGCTCGAGGGGGATGTCCATACCGGTGTGGAATTTGATGTTGGCCATTTTTTACTCTCCTTTTCTTGTATTGCGCCCGCCCTTTGGCGGCGACGGACGCCGGAAGAAGAGAAAAAAAATACACGCCCTTCCTCCAATACAGAGGACGAGCGCCAAATCCCGTGTTACCACCTCAATTTACCGCAGCCTCACGGTCTGCGGCCTCTTCGGGTACGCCCGCATGCGCAGGAAATATACCCTATCTCTGTAACGGGAGAAACCCGGCCCGGCCTACCGGCGAACGTTCGCTTTCGAGGGGCGGCTCTTGCGTGTATTCCCCGGCTCTCGCCTCGTGCCTTGCACCAACCGGCACTTCTCTGCAGACTCAAAATCCGGGTACTCTGCGCAGTCACAGCCTTTGACTGTCTTTCAGTTGTGTGCATTATACCACTTCGCTTTAAATTGTCAATGTACCGATTTTACAACAAATCACTTTTAGTCAGCTGTATTATCGGCGTTCTGCACAGTTTTTCTGCTGTTTCGGACTTGATGCCATAATTTTCTTCTTTGTGTGTTTGTGTAGAGCACACACGTACGTGCAGAAGAAAAGGCGGGATTTTGCACGGCTTTTGGCCCTTTGTGGGGGTTGTGCGCGAGGATTTCCTGTGGTAGAATATCGCTGCTATGAAAACAGACTTCGAAAAACGATATATTGCAGCGCGAAAAAGGATAATAGAGGCCGATTTCGCGAAGCTCAACCCCATGCAGAGGGAGGCCGTGCTAGCCACGGAAGGCCCTCTGCTGGTTCTTGCAGGGGCTGGAAGCGGCAAGACCACAGTGCTGATAAACAGGGTCGCAAATCTGCTCAAATACGGCCGCGCCTCGGATACGGACGAGGTGCCGGAGAGCGCAACGGAGGCGGACCTTGCAGTGCTGGAGGCCGGTCCCTCGGACGAGGCGCGCCGCCTCGCTGCATACGAACCCGTGGAGCCCTGGCGCATCATCGCCATCACCTTTACCAACAAGGCCGCCGATGAGCTCAAGGCCAGGCTGGAAAAAATGCTGGGCGAGCGGGCAAACGACATCTGGGCCCGCACCTTCCACTCGGCCTGCGTCCGCATACTCCGCCGCGACGCCGACAAGCTGGGCTATCCGCGCGATTTCACAATCTACGACACCTCGGACCGCCTCTCCATCATGAAGAGCATCATCCGGGAGATGAATCTCGACGACAAGGTCTACCCGCCGAAATCGATCCTCGCGCGGCTGGATTCCGCGAGGGACGAGCTGCTCTCCCCTGAGGGCTTTTCCGCCAAGTACGGCTCCGCTTCGGACCCAAGGCTCCGGAAGATCGCCGAGATATACAAGATCTACGCTGCCCGCCTCTTCTCCGCCGGGGCGATGGACTTTGACGACCTGCTCTACAACACTGTCCGGCTCTTCCAAGAGCACCCGGACGTGCTGGAACACTATCAGAGACAGTTCAAATACGTCCTCATCGACGAGTATCAGGATACGAACAATCTCCAGTACATGCTGGCCTCCATGCTGGCAGACGGCTGGGGCAATATCTGCGTTGTCGGCGACGACGACCAGAGCATATACAAGTTCCGCGGCGCAACGATTGAGAACATCCTCAGCTTTGAAAAGCAGTACAAGGGCTGCCGCACCATCCGGCTGGAGCAGAACTATCGCTCCACCGGTCACATCCTCTCCGCGGCCAACGCCGTCATCGCCAACAACACGGAGCGCAAGGGCAAGACCCTCTGGACCAACGCGGGCGACGGCGACAAGCTGCTGCTCTACACCGCGCGCAACGAGGATGACGAGGCCCAGTTCGTGGCCTCGAAGATACTCGCCCACCGCGGCGCTGGCGGCAACTTCCGCGACTGCGCCGTGCTCTACCGCATGAATGCGCAGTCGAACCGCCTCGAATTTGCCTTCAAGCGCAACGGCATCCCCTACCGCATCGTCGGCGGCATGCGCTTCTTCGACCGCGCCGAGATCAAGGACGTGCTGGCCTATCTCTGCGTGCTGCTCGCACCCTCGGACGACCTGCGTCTCGCGCGCATCATAAACACCCCCGCACGAGGCATCGGCGCCAAGAGCATTGAACAGGCGCAGGAGATCGCAGCCCGCGAGGGCCGCAGCCTCTACGACGTGATCCGCCGCGCCAACGAGTACGAAGAGCTCAAGCGCTCTGCGGCGAAGCTCATTCAGTTCTGCGATATGCTCGGCTATCTGCGCGAGCTCTCGGAGACCCAGCCGGTTGACGTCCTCTACGACGCCGTGCTCGAGCAGACCGGCTACATACGCGCCCTTCAGGAGAAGGGCGGGGACGAGTCGCTGGCGCGCATAGAGAACGTCAACGAGCTCAAGACCAACATACTCGGCTACATAAAGGAGACGGGCGACGCCTCGCTCGCCGGCTTCCTGGACGAGGTCGCGCTCTACACAGACATAGACAGCTATGACCGCGATGCGGACTGCGCCGTCATGATGACGATGCACAGCGCCAAGGGCCTGGAGTTCCCGGACGTGTTCATCGTCGGCATGGAGGAGGGCCTCTTCCCCGGCGCGCGCTGCATAGGCGAGCCCGAGGAGATGGAAGAGGAGCGGCGGCTCTGCTACGTCGCGCTCACCCGCGCGAAGGAGCGGCTCTGCCTGACCTGCGCGCGTCAGAGGATGATCTTCGGCCGCACCTCCATGAACTTGCCCTCGCGCTTCACTGATGAGATACCCGCCGAGGACATGGAGCGCTCCGGCGTCAGCCGGGATCACGGCGGGCAGGACGAGTCCCACCAGCGTCAGCACGAGCGTCCTCGCCCGGGCGCGCTTGCCGCACTCAGACAGCAGAAGCAGCGCGGAACCTTCCAGGCTCCTGCGGCGCACAAGGACGCCCCCGCTTTCAAGCTGGGCGACCGCGTGGTGCACACCGCCTTCGGCCGCGGCGAGATAACCAAGGTAACTCCCATGGGCGGCGACGCGCTTATAGAGATAAGCTTTGAGGGCGCCGGCGTCAAAAAGCTGATGCTCCGCGCCGCGTCACAGCATATGAAAAAGGATACGTGAGATAAACATATGGCAAATACCCAAAACAGCCGCCTCGGCAGGCTTTCGCTCCTCGGAGCCACGCTCATCTGGGGCTCCTCGTTCATAATTCTCAAGTCCACGCTGGACTCCGTACCCACGCTCTGGGTGTTGGCGTTCCGTTTCACGGGCGCGGCGCTGCTCATGGCGCTGATCGGCATCAAGGAGCTGCGCAAGCTTGATTTGCAGTACCTCAAACGTGGTCTCGGCCTCGGTACAGCGCTCTTTGCAGCCTACACTCTCCAGACCTTCGGCCTCGAGTACACCACGCCGGGCAAAAATGCGTTTCTGACGGCGACTTACTGCGTTATCGTGCCTTTCATGTGGTGGTTTTTCACCAAGAAGCGCCCGGACGCCTACAACATTTCAGCGGCGCTCATCTGCATCTGCGGCATGGCGCTCGTGTCGCTTGACGGAGGGCTCAGCCTGGGCCTTGGCGACGCGCTCACCATCTGCTGCGGCTTCTTCTACGCGCTGCACATCATTCTCACCGCGCGGGCGGTGGAGGGTCGCAGCCCCGTGCTGCTGTCGATGCTGCAATTTGCAGTTGCGGGCCTCTGGTGCTGGATAAGCGCGCCGCTGGTCTCGGACTTCCCGCAGGGCGTTCCGGCCTCGGCCTGGTGGTCGATAGCGTATCTGTGCTTCATATGCACGGGCATCTGCTTCCTGCTCCAGACCATTGGACAAAAGCACACCCCGCCGCAGACGGCCTCCATAATCCTGACTCTGGAGTCGGTGTTCGGCACGCTGCTGTCCGTCATCTTCTACCACGAGCAGCTGAGCTTCAAGACCGTCGCAGGCTTCGTGCTCATCTTCATAGCCGTGCTTATCTCCGAAACGAAGCTGAGCTTCATAAAAAGCCGCCGCACCTGCTCAACCGGACAATGAAAAAAATCCCCGCCACAGCAAGTAGCGGGGATTCTTTTTTACTTTCGTCCGCACTCAGGCCAGTTCGCGGGCGGTTTGCAGCATCTTGGCCATCTGCGCGCGGGTCAGGCTGCTGGTCGGGATAAGGCCGCTGTCGCTGCCTTCGACCACGCCCAGCGCTATCAGAGTAGCCGTCGGCGTCTGCGCCCAGCTCGCCACGGACGAGGCGTCCGGGAACCTATCCAGCTGCGAGGCATCCGCATCCGTATAGCTCACGCCCAGCGTCTTCAGCGCCCTGTACAGGAAGGTGAAGCCCTCCTGGCGCGTCAGCGTATCGGACGGGGCAAATGTGCCTTCGCCCTTGCCGTCGGTTATACCGTTGGCATAAGCCCAGGCTACCGCCGTGGCGTAATACGCGCTGTCCGGCACGTCCGTGAATCCGGAGCGCTCAGACACGCTCGGAGAACCAGCCGCGCGGTACAGCATCAGCACGAAGTCACAGCGCTTCATAGACAGGTCGGGCCCAAACTCAGTGTCAGTTATGCCCGTTACGATGCCGTCCTTGTACAGGGCCTTGACATAGCTCTCAGCCCAGTGCCCGTTCATGTCTGCAAACTCAGTATCCAGCTTCACCGTCACCTCGGCCGTTATTCCCGCCGCGGCAACCGTTATCGTGCCCTCAGCGCCCGGAGCGCCGGTCGCCGTGAACAGGCCGTCCTTTGTTATAGTGCCGATGCTGCCGCTCACCGAATACGTCACGTCCTCCGGGTTCATGTACACATCGCGCAGCAGATACTTCGCGCTCACCGCGAGACTCAACGTCTCGCCCTGCTCGAGCACCGCGCTCGTCAGCGCCGTGCCGCTCTCGGCGTCCGTGATGCTGAGAGTGTCGGCCTTCGTTATCACGTGCAGCGTACCGCTGCCGTAGGCAGAGCCGGAGCTGAGCTTTATCGTGTCGGTCCCCGCCGAGGCCGGGGCGGTGTACACGTTCCCGCTCACGCTCCCGCGCGAGGCCGAGGCCGTCACGTTCGGGGTCTCGACCGTTCTGAGCGCGTTGTCCGTCGCCGCGTAGTCGAGCTCCATCGAGCTGCCCGCGAGAATGTACGCGCCGTCCTGTTCAATGAACAGATTCCGCGCGCTGCCCGAGGCCGCGCTGTCCGTCACAAAGAGTATATACGAGCACACCGAGCGCAGCGAGCCGTCCGAAGGCTCGTTCACTATCGTGTAGCCGTCCTTACCCGGCATGCGCAGCGCCAGCGTGGAGGAACCGCCGCCGTCCATGTTTACCACGGTCGTGCAGCCCATCGATATCATGTCCTCCGCCAGCTCACGCAGCGTCGAGCCCTTGGAGGCCGTCGTGCGTCCATCCATGACGAGGTACACAACCGTACCGTCGCTCTTTATGCCTATCGCCGTACGCGGATTCGTCGAGGTGATGGAGCTGTCCCAGCCGTCCTCGTCAAACACCTTGCCGTCCTTCGCAATTATGTTGCCGCTGCCGGAGACCCAGTCCTGCTGCGCCAGCTTCGAGTCGGAGCACTCGGTAGAGAGCGTCACGCGGTCGCCTATCGAGAACTTCGAGAGCGCGGCGTCCTGACCCGCGGCATCGGAGGCCGTGAGGATGACATAGCCCTCCCCTATCGGCACGCTCTTCTCGCCCTGGATGATATCCACCACCTCGAGCTGCATCTCGCCGTCGAGCGTTATCTCACCGGAGAGCACCTTCATGCGCACGTACCAGCCGGAGGTCGACGTGCGGGTCGATACCGTGGAGAAGTACTCGCTGTACAGGTAGAGCCCGTTGTCAGCGCGGGTCTTGTTCAGGTGCGTCGTCGTAACCGAGGTGCCCTGCGTGTCGTTCTCAAACGTTATGTAAACTTCCGGCTTGTAGCTCGCATAGGCTCGCCCATCGGTGAAGCCGATGGCGCTGTTGCCCTCGGGCGAGGACTTGTAGATGCCGTCCTCGACGACCATGCCGCAGGGGATACGGGTCTCCCAGTAGCCGAAGTCGGCGTTTATCGCGCCCACGACGTTGTAGCCCAGGCCCTCGGCGTAGCTTATCATCTGCGTGATGGTCATACCGCCGTAGATGGTGTCGCAGGCGAGAACTATGGGATAGATAGAGCTGCCGGGCTTGTTTTCTATGAGGAAGGTCTCGTTGCGGCTCCCGGAGGAGTTGTAGGAGAAGGCATTCTCATAGGTGAAGCCGCTCGCGAGGCTCCAGCGGTTGGTGTACACGGCCTCGCCGGTGCCGGAGCCATAGGCAAAAGCACAGGTGGTCAGCACAAGGCAGGCGAGGATGAGGCAGAGCAGACGTTTCTTCATGTTTCTTCCTTTCTCAGACATGGCCGAATAACGCCAGTCCAATGCAGTAACTCAGGACGTTTGCGGCCAGGGTCAGCAAAAAGAGCTTCTTCGAGCCGCCGCAGGCATAGGTGTATACGGCGTATTCTATGGCGACGACGGCAAGCTCGAGCGGGTATATGAGCCAGTAGAGCTCGCCCTGCGGCAGGCAGGACAGGAGTAAATTCAGCGCGAGGTTGGTGGCAATGTTGAGCGCGGCGCAGAGCACTAAAAAGGCCGCGTCCCGCCGGTACGTAACGGCGAAAAATACCGTCTCGACCGCGACGGTGAGGAGCGCCGCCCATAGCAGCTCGAGGCTCACTTGCCCTCCCTGTCCTTTTTACGTGCGCGCAGAGCCTTGACCGCTACTGTGATAACCACCACCGCCACGACAATGACAAGCAGCGGTATGCCGATGAACACGCCGAAGGTCGCTCCCGTGGCGACGTCGGCGAAGGCAAAGACCATAAAGCAGGCGGCAAAAACAAGCATAAGCGGCAGGATACGCAGAAGCTTTTTCATCTCTTTTTCCTCCTCGCAGGCTCGGGCGGCTCGGCGTCCGAGCGCATTTTTTTGCCGGAGCGTATGATTATGACCGCGGCGGCGATGACGATGACCGCCAGGATGGCAAGCAGCAGGGGTATTCCAACGATCACCACAAAGGCCGCGTCCGTGGCTGAGTCGGCCAGGGCAAAGAGCGTGAAGCAGCCCGCCAGGGCAAGCGCCAGGAGTGAGATACGGATCAGCTTTTTCATCTGCGCTTCTTTCTGACGGCAAAGGCCGAGACAAGTATTACCGCCACTGCAACGACTATGACGACGGCGGCTATGAGCGGAGCGTTCGAACCTGTTGTGGGCTCCGGCTCGATGGCTATATCCGCAAATGCGGGTACCGCGAGGCACAGCGCCGTGAACGCGGCGGCAAGGATGGCTTTCAGCTTTTTCATACCGGCACCTCCGATAGTTTCTTTTCTGCGTATATTATGGCCGCGAGTCCCGCGGCGAAGGAAGCTACTATAAGCACGCTGTTCCAGGCGCCCGTAAGGCTTATGAGCTGACCGGCAAGCGTTCCCGGCCAGAGCGCTGCCGCAGCAAGGCCGAAGGCAAAACCGGGGCTTTCCGGCATGGCGCGGTAGATAAGCCAGAGCGTGACGGGCATGGTCAGGTTGACGAGCAGCTGCCCGGCGAGCGCCGGAGCTGCCCATGCGGCGCAAAAGGCCGTGAGCACCGCTGCGGCAGGTATGGATATGAGCGCGGTCCGCGTCGGATCTGCTTTATCGCAGACCAGGCCGCCGAGGCTCTTGCCCGCAAACACGAAAAGCGCCGTAACAAGGCTCATGGCCGCCCCTGTCTTCCAGGGGAATTCCGCCGCACAGCCGCCTATCGCGCGCACTGCAACGGCAAGCGTCAGCGCGGCGACGGCGCCCCAGGGCACGTGCCTGCCCGGTTTGAGCCGCTTGAGTTCCGGCTCTCCACGGGCCGCCAGCCACATGACTGAGGCAGCTGCCAATGCCGCGGCACAGAGCCATAGCCTGAGCTCGGGCCAGAGAGTCCCCAGCGCGAGACCAACGGCTCCGGGCGCTACAAACACGCCCAGCGGCCAAGCGCTTGAGGAACCCTTGAGCGTCACGGTTCCGCCCGCGACGTGGAAAATACAATTTCCCAGACCCACGAGCGCCGCCGCGGCTAGCCCCGGCAGAGGCAGCAGCGCGCCGAGAGCACACACAGCCAGTCCAAGCGCCGCGAGCCGCTCGTGCCTCCTGAGAGCATCCATGAGCATTCCCGCAACGCACTGCGCCGTGAAAGCGACGGTATTATATATGATCAAGGCAAACGAGAAATCCCCGCCCGCAGCCGCTATCGGACCGAACAGCGCCGCCGCGCAGACGGCGTCAGTCAGGAAATGGGCGAAGGCGTTGAGGATCAACAGTTTCATAAGGCCGCACCCCGTTTTTAGACGCCGTGAGCCATGCTTTGTTCCCTGACAGTTTAACACAGCTGCAGACCTTTTGTCGATGGTGCTTTTTACACGCAGGGATGCAGGAAGGGGGAAGCCCCTGCAGGCTTCCCCCCTTTGGTCCCATCCGCTTCGGCGGGTTTTATTTATTCTTCTTCCGCTCACGGACGGCTGAGGTGAGCAGATACTCTATCTGGCTGTTTATGGAGCGGAAATCCTCCTCCGCCCAGGCGGCTATCTCGTCCCACAGCGTCGGAGACAGGCGGAGGACTATCTGCTTCTTCGCACCCTCCTTCGCCTTCACGGCGCGCTCGCGCTCCTTGATCTCGCGCTCGAGTGCCTCTATGCGCTCCAGCCGCTCGCGCAGGGCCGCCTCGCGCGCCTCCGGCGTCAGCTTCTCGCCCGGCATCAATATATCGACCCGCTGTTCACGACGGGCTGCGCGTCGCGGTTGCCGCAGAGCACGACCAGCAGATTCGACACCATAGCCGCCTTGCGCTCCTCGTCAAGCACCACGACCTCGTCCTCACCGAGACGGTCTATCGCCATCTTCACCATGCCCACGGCGCCGTCAACTATCTTCTGCCGCGCCGCGATTATTGCCGCCGCCTGCTGGCGCTGGAGCATGGCCGCCGCTATCTCCTCGGCGTAAGCCAGGTGCGTTATCCGCACCTCCTCGACCACAATTCCCGCCTCCTCGACGCGCTTTTGAAGCTCCGCCTTCATGCTGTCCGCTATCTCAAGGGAGCTGCCGCGCAGAGACTTCTCGCTCGAGGCGTCATCCTCGTCCTCGTCGAAGATGTCGTAGGGATACAGCCGCGCGATGTTGCGTATCGTCGAGTCCGTCTGGATGGAGAGGAAGGACGGATAGTCCTCCACGCAGAACACGGCCCGCGTCGGGTCCACCACGCGCCAGATGACCACCGCGCCGATGATGATGGGGTTGCCCAGCACGTCGTTCACCTTCTGACGGCCGTTGTCCAGCGTCATTGTCTTGAGCGACACGCGGCGGCGCGTCGTTATCGCGGAGGAGGACATGTTCGCCGCGCTGTGCGCGTCCGCCTCCTTCGCCTTCTTCATCGCCTCCGCCGCAGCCTTGTCATAGGCCGGGCTCACCGCCGAGCAGAAGGGGTTCACGAAGTAAAAGCCCGGCTCCTTCACCGTGCCATGATAGCTGCCGAACAGCGTCAGCACCAGCGCCTCGTTCGGGCGCACCGACTTGAGCCCCGCAAAGCAGATGCAGTCCGCAATCAGCAGTATCGGCCCCACTATAATGGCCAGCACGCCGAACAGCGGGCTCCAGCTCATCAGCACCACGCCGCCTATCATCAGCAGCACTGATACAACTATCAGCACCAGCTCAAGTATAAGTACCGGTAGCCCGTTCGCGGGCTGGAGCACCCGCTCCTGTATGTCGGTGTTTTTCATTTTTCTCTATCTCCTTGATATCAAAATGATATCATCATAATATAGCACACTTCCGCTTCTGTCAAGTACCTTATCCAAGTTTCCGCACGAAGGCGAACTCCTCCTGCGCGGGCGGGACGGCCATCGAAGGGTCTGCGAACACGGCGCCGCGGAGCACGGAGCCCGCGCCGAAGCGGCCACGCAGACGGTCCACGGCGGCATCGAGGCGGCGCTGGCGCTCGATATCGGCCCGGTCTGTGAACATGTCGAGCTGTTCGGGCGCGGCGGCGGGCACGAGCTCCTCAGCGCGCACGGCCAGACTGCGAAGCGGCGCCGGCCAGCTGTGCGCCTCTCCCAGCAGCGAGAGCGCGGTGCTCACCAGCTCCCGGTCGCAGTCCGTGGGCAGCTCCAGTCGGCGGCGGTGGCTTATCCAATGGAGCTCCGGAGAGCGCAGCTCCAAAGTCAGTACGCCCGCGCGCATACCTATGCGCCGCAGCCGCGCGCCCACGCACTCGCAGAGGCTCACGACCACGGGCATGGCGTCCTCCAGGGAGTGCATATCCCTAGGCGTGGTTGTGCCGTTGCCCACGCTCTTGGCCGGGGCATATTCGCCCTCGCGAAGCACGGGGGAATTGTCCAGACCGTTTGCGTAAGCATACAGCACCTCCCCCATCTTTCCGAGCCGGAGCTTGAGCACCCGTTCCTCCGTCCGTGCGATGTCTCCTATCGTGTGTATGCCGAGCGCGGCGAGGCGCACACGCGTCGAGCGGCCGACGAACAGCAACTCCTCCGCCGGCAGCGGCCAGACGATATCCCGGAAGTTGCTGCGGTCTATGACCGTCACGGCGTCGGGCTTTTTGTAGTCCGAGCCCAGCTTGGCGAACACCTTGTTCCACGACACACCGACGCTGACCGTCAATCCCAGCTCGCGCTTCACCCGCGCACCTATCTCCCGCGCCGCGCGCTCGCCCTCGCCGGCGCGCAGACAGCCCGTGATATCCAGCCAGCTCTCATCTATGCCGAAGGGCTCCCGCCAGTCCGTGTACTCCGAGTAGATTCGCTGTACCTCGCGTGAGTAGTGAATGTACCTGTCGAAGTGCGGCGGGACGACGACGAGCTCGGGACACAGGCTCCGCGCCTGCCACAGCGTCATTCCCGTCCTTACCCCGGCCCTCTTTGCCTCCTCAGTTTTGGCCAGGACTATGCCGTGACGCCGCTCCTCGTCCCCGCCCACGACCACGGGTCTGCCCCTCAGCTCCGGCTGAAACAACAGCTCCACACTGGCGTAGCAGGCATTGATATCCGAATGTAAAATGACCCTATCCATATAAGACATATTACTATCTTATACGGATAGAGTCAAGTGTAAACTATCTTATTAAGATATTTTCCAACCCATCCACTGTCTCAGCAAGATATATAGCTCCAGCGGAGAGCAGCTCACCAGGCTCGGCGTAGCCCCAGGAGACGCCTATGCAGGGAATGGAGCACTTTTTCGCGCCCTTGACATCGTTGTCACGGTCGCCGACCATTACAGCCCCTTCGGAGCCGTAGCGCTCGAGCAGCTCGGAGATAACCTCCCATTTCTGGCCCCTCGTGCCGTCGAACTCGCTGCCGAGCACGTCGTCAAAGAGCTCGCCGAGGCCATTGCGTACGAGGATATCCACCGTGAACTTCGTGGGCTTGCCGGTGGCGACCACGACCCTCCGGCCGCTTTTTTTGAGCCGCTCCACTAGCTCCGGCACGCCGGGATATACGGAGCACTCGTTCAGACCCTGTACGGAATAGCGCTCACGGTACTTGGCCGTCATGGCGCGTGCCGTTTCCATATCCACGCCGTAGCGCTTCATAAAGCTCTCCACCAGCGGCGGGCCGACGAAGCAGCGCAGCGCCCGGTAATCCGGCTCATCGTAACCGAAGGCCTGTGCTGAATACTGCACGCTCTTCATGATGCCTTCGCCTGTATCAAATATGGTACCGTCGAAATCAAACAGTATGGTTTTATACATACTCTCACCTCGCTTTTGGGATTATACCCTGCGCCATACGCGTTGTCAATCGGACTCCGGACGGCATAAGTTATAGGGAAAACGTGTTTGAGGGGTATGCATATATGGAAAAGCAGCTTATAACGCGCTGGTTTCTCGGCTCCAACTCCGGGGACGGGTTTTGCTCTCTCTACGACGGTTACTGCCGGGGCGAGGGCGATTTTCTTCGTGTGATCAAGGGCGGGCCCGGCTGCGGCAAGTCCAGCTTCATGCGCCGCATAGGCGAAGCGGCGGCGGACAAGGGCCTGGACGTGGAATACATTCACTGCTCCGGCGACCCGGATTCGCTTGACGGGGTGTACATCCCCGCTCTGCGCCTCGGCTATGCGGACGGTACGTCTCCGCACATCATGGACCCGGCCTGCTTCGGCGCGACGGGCGACTATCTGAACCTCGGCGTCTTCTGTGACTGTGCCCGCGCCCGAGGCGCGGCGGCGCAGCTCGAGGCGCTGACAGGCGCCTACCGCGCACACTATGCGCGGGCCTATTCCCTGCTCTCCGCGGCCGCGGCTGCGGCGACCGGGCCCGCTGGGGCCTATCTTGCCGCCGGAGACCGCGAAGCGGCGGCAAAGCGGGCGCGCTCCATGGCCGGACGTGAGCTGCCGCGCTCCAGCAAGTCTGCGGGACGAGGCCGCGCCGCGCGCCGCTTCCTGGGCGGAGCCACCTGTAAGGGCCGGGTGTTCTGCACTGAGACGCTGCCCGCATTCTGTGAGCGCATCTACCGGCTCGAGGGACGCTTCGGCCTCGCCTCTGTGTTCATGGAGGCCATGGCCGAGGAGGCGCTCGCGCGCGGGCTCGACGTTCTGCTCTGCCCGCACTGGCTGCTGCCCGGCACCCTTGAGGCGATGGCGATACCCGACCTGGGGCTCGGCTTTGTAGCGGACCTGCGCGACGGCACGGCGCTGCCCGAAACCTGCCGCTGCCTGCATCTCGACCAGCTGCCTGCCGCTGCCGAGGACCGCTCCGTGCGCCGGGCGCTGAAGGCGGAGGCCCGCATGACAGAGGGGCTCTGCGACATGGCCGTGCTCAGCCTCGCCGCGGCCAAGGCCCTGCACGACGAGCTGGAGGCGGTCTACCGCCCCTTCGTGGATTTCACAGGCCTTACAGACGCCGCGGGCCGTGAGATAGCGCGCCTGGGCCTTGCCTGAGCGTCATGCCCGCGCCGCTCAGAGTGCGGCGCGGGCAAACTCCCCTTGATAAACTCCCCGCGGCTGTGGTATGCTGGGTTGTAAAACTTCCCGGGGAGAGAGAGCTAATGATAACTGTTGAGAATCTCAGCCTGCAATACGGCGGGCAGGTACTTTTTTCGAATGTTGATCTTCAGTTCACCGCCGGCAACTGCTACGGCATAATCGGCGCCAACGGCGCGGGCAAGTCCACCTTCCTCAAGATACTCTCGGGCGAGATAGACTCCACGAGCGGCCACGTCTACGTGGACCCCAAGGCCCGCATGTCCGTGCTCAAGCAGAACCAGAACATGTACAATGACCACACGGTGCTCGAAACCGTCATCATGGGCAACATGCGGCTCTATGAGTGCGGCAAGGAAAAGGACGCCATCTACGAAAAGGACGACTTCACGGACGAGGACGGCATAAAGGCCAGCGAGCTCGAGGAGGAGTTCGCGGAGCTGGGCGGCTGGGAGGCCGAGAGCGACGCGGGCCGCATACTTCAGGGTCTCGGCGTGGACACGGAGTTCCACGGCACCATGATGGGCGACATGGACCCCCGTCTCAAGGTAAAGGTGCTGCTCGCGCAGGCGCTCTTCGGTAAACCGGACATCATACTGCTCGACGAGCCGACGAACAACCTCGACCTCAAGAGCGTGGTCTGGCTCGAGGACTTCCTCATGGACTACGAGGGCACGGTCCTGGTCGTGAGCCATGACCGCTACTTCCTCAACAACGTCTGCACGCACATCGTCGACATAGACTACGGCAAGATAAAGATGTACGTCGGCAACTACGACTTCTGGTACGAGTCCAGCCAGCTCATCCAGAAGCTCATCAAAGACCAGAACAAGAAGGCTCAGCAGAAGATTGAGGAGCTGCAGAGCTTCATCCGCCGCTTCTCGGCGAACAAGTCGAAGTCCCGGCAGGCAACGAGCCGCCGCAAGCTGCTCGACAAGCTCACCGTCGAAGAGCTGCCCGCATCCAGCCGCCGCTATCCCTGGGTCGGCTTCAAGGCCGCCCGCGAGCCGGGCAAGGACAGGCTTTTCGTCACCGACCTGTGCAAGTCCGTGGACGGCGTGCCGGTGCTCAAGAACGTGAGCTTCATCATGGGCAAGGAGGACAAGATAGCCGTCATCAGCCGCAACGAGCTGGCCGTGACGCTGCTCTTCAAGCTGCTCATGGGCGAGGAGGAGCCGGACTCCGGCGAGATAAAGTGGGGTGTCTCCACGACGCAGGGCTATATGCCGACGGACTCGAGCGCGTATTTCGAGGGCTGCGAGCTCTCCATCATGGACTGGATGCGCCAGTTCTCGGAAGACAAGCGCGAGAGCTATCTGCGCACCTTCCTGGGCCGCATGCTCTTCTCGGGCGACGAGGTGTACAAGCCCGTGAACGTGCTCTCCGGCGGCGAACGGGTGCGCTGCATGATCTCAAAGCTGATGCTCTCGGGCGCAAGCGTCCTGCTGCTCGACCAGCCGACGAACCACCTCGACCTCGAGAGCATCGCCGCGCTCAACAACGGCCTCGAGGCCTTCCCCTACAACATCATCTTCTCGAGCCACGACCACCAGCTCACGCAGACCGTGGCCAACCGCATCATCGAGATAAACCCCGACGGCTCCATCACGGACCGCATGTGCACCTACGACGAGTACATGGACCTCGCCGCACTGGAAGAAGGGAAATAAACCAACGAAACGATAGCCCCCGGGCGATGCCCGGGGGCTATCGTTTATTTAATAGGCTTGCCGGCGTAATGGTATTTCCTTCTGCGTGTCACGAGGTAGTAGACCGACACGATAAAGGCCAGGATCTCGGCGGCGGGGACGGCCAGCCAGACGCCGTCTATGCCCAGGAGCGCCGGGAGGATCAGCAGCGACGCCACCAGGAACACAAAGGTCCTGAGGAAGGAGATGACGGCGGACACCAGTCCGTCCGAAAAGGCCGTGAACATGCCGGATGCGTATATGTTCAGACCGGCAAACAGGAAGTTCACGCCGAAGACCCCAAAGCCGTGCTTCGCCAGCATGAAAACCTCGCTGCCTGGGGACGCGAAAACGCCGATGACCAGTGAGGAGCCCAGCTCTGAGAACGCGAAAACCAGCACGGACGAGGCGGCGACCACGCCCATGGATATGCGGAATATCTTCCGCAGCTGTCCCTCGTTCATCCTGCCGTAGTTGTAGCTGATGACCGGCGCGACGCCGCCGGAAAAGCCCATGAAAGCCGAGGTCAGCAGGAACTGTGCGTACAGCACCACCGTTATGGCGGCCACGCCGGCCTCGCCCGCGTACTTGAGCATGAGCTTGTTGAAGATGAAGGTGGTGATGGCTATGGCTATGTTGTTGACCATCTCCGAAGAGCCGTTGCCGCAGGCATGCAGCAATACTCTTTTCCTGAACACCGGCTTGACGAAATACAAAGTTCCCCTGCGGTTGAACGTGAAATACAGCAGCCCGGACAGCGCCGGCACGGCATAGCCCATGGAGGTAGCAATGGCCGCTCCGGTGACGCCCATGCCGCAGAGCTTTATGAAAACGTAATCGAAGACAACATTCACGATGCCGCCTATGACCGTCGTCACCAGGCCCAGCGCTGGCTTTCCCGCAGTCACGAAGAAGGTCTGAAAAAGCATCTGGAACACCGCCGGCAGTGCGGCCGCCAGCAGCACCCTCAGATAGTCGCAGCAGTACTCGTATAAGGCCGGCGTGGCGCCCAGTGCGAGGACTATCTGCTCCAGAAACAAAAGCCCGAAAACCGTAATGGCAGTGCCCACGACCAGTCCTGCTGTTATTATGAGGGAAAAGTTCTCTCTTGCTTCGCGTTCCTTCTTTTCCCCCATGTTTCTGGCTATAACGGCGCTTCCGCCGGTGGCGAGCATTATTGACACCGCTATCACCACACTCGGAACAGGATACACGATATTCAGCGCCGAAAGCGCGTTTTCGCCCACCAGATTGGAGACGAACACGCCGTCCACCATCTGGTACAGGGACATGAACACCAGCATCACCGTAGTGGGCATCGCAAACTTTATAAGAGAACGCGTATTAAATTCTTGGGATAAACGATTTTTCATACAAATTCAGTGCCTGCTCTCAGGCTTCAGTCAACATTTTCCTCCGAGGAGGGGCTCTCCGGCCCGGCGGCTTCGCAGGCCTCCTTCAGCCGGTCGGCAAATTCTTCGAACACTTCCGTTATACCAGCGCCGCACTTCTCCACCGTCTCGTCAAAGGCCTGCATCTCGGCCTGCTTGAGCGTCCGCAGCACTTCCTCAGTGTACTCTCGCCCCGCATCCGTCAGACAGATGAGCTTTTCCTTGCTGTGCGGCTCGTGGCGCAGGACGACGTGGCCGCTGCGAACGCATTCCTTGACGATGGTGTTTATCGTCGTCTTGGGTATCAGCCACTCCTCGCTGATCTGCTTCTGCGTATAGTGGCCGCCGTCGCTCAAAGCGTACAGCAGCGCCAGCATATTCTCCTTCAGCCCGACCCTTCGTCCCCAGCGATAATATATCTCGTCGATGCGGTTGAGGCTGAGCATTATCCTCCGTATCTGAGTTTCCTTATCCTCCATCGCGCCGCCTCCTTAATACGAATTCGTACTCTATAATAATACGAATTCGTATTATTGTCAAGAGGGCATGAAAAAACAGCAGCCGCAAAGTGCGGCTGCTGTTTTTTGGTATTTGCTTTTAACCGCCGGTATAGCGGACGATGACCTTGTCGCTGGCTCCGAACACAGTGACCGTGACATCGCAGCTGCCGGCGCCTACGCCGGTTATCGTGCATATCTTCGGGTCATCCGCGTTCTGCTCCACGGTTGCGACGCTGGTATCGCTGCTCTCCCAGACTATCGCGTCCGCCGGGAGCTCGGCAGTCACCGGGTAGACAGACACCGAAACGGTCAGCGGCGTGGTTATGGTGACGTCATCGCCCAGGACATCGCCGCCGTAGTACATCGTGACGCTTTCGATGGTGGGAGTCGGGGTCGGCGTCGGGGTGGGAGTCGGCGTCGGGGTCGGCGTCAGATTATCGGTCGGGGCGGCGGGCAGGGTCGGCGTGGTTTTTACGGTACCGGCACTGTTCAGGCTCATGGAGATGAGTACCACGACCGCCAGTATTACGGCGACAAGCAGAATCGCGCCGAAGATGAGCTGCCAGCGCGCGTTCACAGCCGCCCTCTGTCCGGACGGCGTGGACATATCTTCGCCGGGCGTCGGGCCGGGGACCCGCTCGCTCTGGCGAACACGCCGCGTACCACAGTATGGGCAGCGGCCTCTCATCCCGGAAAACTGCCGCCCGCAGCGGCGGCAGGTCACGCGAGGAATAAAGCTCATGGGAGTTCCTCCGTTCCTTGCAGAGTAATATTATGAATCTCCGCATAAAATGCTAACATAATATTACTCTTTTCCGGGCGATTCGTCAAGTGCGGCCTATTTCAATTTTGGTCTGCTCGCCGGTTTTCGCATCCACATAGACTGTGACCTGGGAGCCGTCCTCTGCCTCGCAGGGGAAGACATAGCACAGCCGCTCACCGCCGCCCTCGGTCAGCGCGGCCATCAGCTTCGGCTCAGCGGCCTTCAGCTCGGAGGGCAGGGCCTCCGCCGCCTGCTCGGCAGTGACGGCCGGCTCGCCGAGGTCGCGCTCGGTATGGTTCAGAATATAGTTGGTGGCGTCGTAGGAACAGACCGAGCCGTCGTCGAGCGCTATGGAGATGCTCACGGCGTCCGCCGGGTACACCACCCCGTTCTCGCTGCCCGCGAAGGTGAAGGCCGCAAGGCCGCCGTCCTCAGACGAGGCGAGCAGCTCCGTGACGTTCAATCCGGCCTGCTCGAGGAAATCCTCCGCAGCCGCCTGCGCTTCCTCGGCGCTGAGTTTGGGCGAGCTCACACGGCGGGAACCGGTGACGCTGAGCACCTGCCCGCCCTGCTCGGAGACGCTTATCATGCGGAAGTCCCCCTCGTCGCCCTCGATGCTGAAGCTCCAGCAGGGTACGTTGCAGGCGGCGCGGCCCACGCTCTCCAGCTCGGACTGCGAAACTCCCAGAAAATCCGCGGCGATGGCCTTCGCCTCTTCCTCAGTGACGCTCTCCGCTCCGTCGAGCGATTTTGCCGTGACGGAGAGCGCGGAGGCTGAGTATTTGCCGTCATACTCGAGTTCGGGGAACTCGTCGAGCTCGGAGTCTATGCGGCGCAGCTCGCAGCCGACGGTGTTCTCCTCCCCATCGTCGGCGCAGGCGCCGTAGCTGTCGAGCTTGAGCGCGCCCTCGGAGAACTGGGTGCCTAGCTGGGAGGCCTGAGCCGCAAGGTCAGACACTGACTCTGATATCTCGCGCAGCTGCTCCATCGTCTCCTCGTCAGGCAGCCGCCCCTCCGCGCCCTCGCGCGACAGGTAGAGCGCCCAGTCGCCCGCGCTGTTGATATAGCCCGAGAGCTTCTCAAGCTCCGTCGTGGTATACGGCATCGCCGCGAGCGCGCTCACGGCGCCCGACGCGTTGGCCGCAGCCTTGGCGCACAGCTGCGAAAAGAGCGCGGAGTTCGTCGCATATGTGCTCTCGCGCAGCGCCTCATCCATGGAGCTCAGCGACGAGGACAGCTCGCCCATCGCCACGCTGCCGTAAGATTGGCCCGCCCGCATGGCGTCCAGACCGTTCCGGCTCTCGTTCCAGGCAAAGAGTCCCGTCACTATGAGCGCAACGCTCAGGATGGCTATGATGATATATGCAGTTGATTTTTTCATCATATCAAAAAACACCTCCTTCGGTATTTTCTCCGAAAGAGGCGTTTTCACAATATGCAATTTTTAGCCCAATTTTTCAAGACCAAGCCGCATTCTGCGTATGGTCTCCTCACGTCCCAGGATGCGGCAGAGCTCCACCGCGCCGCCGGGGGTCACGGTCTGGCCGGACACGGCGATGCGCACGGGCCACATGACCGCGGCGTTCTTCACGCCCTCAGCCTCGGCCAGGGATTTCATGGCATCGAGGATGCTCTCATCGTCCCAGCTTGCAAGCGCGGCGAGGCGCTCGACTGCAAGGGCCAGGAACTTCTTCGCGCTCTCAAGCGTGGACTTCGACTTTTTGTTTTCAAAGAGCTCCGGCCCATACTCGGGCAGGGCATCAAAGAAGCCGAGTTTGCCGGGGATGTCCGTCAGCACCTCGGTGCGCTGCTGCAGAAGCGCGGCAATGGCTGCGGCATCGATGGCGGGATTCTTCACGGCCTCGCGGATATAGGGCTCCGCGACAGCTGCAAAGGCCTCGCCCGACATGGCGCGGATATACTCGCTGTTGAGCCAGCGGAGCTTTTCGATGTCAAAGATGGCCGGGGACTTCGAGAGCCCGTGGATGTCGAACACCTGCTCGAGCTCCTTCAGGGAGTATATCTCCCTCTCGCCGCCGGGGCTCCAGCCGAGGAGGGCAACGTAGTTCACCACGGCCTCGGTGAGATAGCCCTGAGCGATGAGGTCCTCATAGGAGGGGTCGCCGTGGCGCTTGCTCATTTTGTTGTGCGCGTCACGCATGACGGGCGAGCAGTGGACATACTTCGGTATCTCCCAGCCGAAGCCCTCGTAGAGAAGGTTGTACTTCGGCGCGCTGGAGAGGTACTCCGTGCCGCGCACGACGTGGGTGATGCCCATGAGGTGGTCGTCTATGACGTTTGCGAAGTTGTAGGTGGGCAGGCCGTCGCGCTTCATGAGCACCTGGTCGTCGAGGTCGGCATTCGGCGCGGTGATGTCGCCGAAGATCTCGTCGTGGAAGGTGGTCGAGCCCTCGTGCGGTATGCGCTGGCGGATGACGAAGGGCTCACCAGTGGCGGCGCGGCGGTCGGACTCCTCCTTCGACATGCTGCAGCAGGGGTCATCCTCGTGCTTGAAGCCCTCCGCAGGCTCCTCGGTCTTTTCGCAGAAGCAGCGATAGGCGTGGCCGCGCTCTATGAGGAGCTCGGCGTAATCCATATAGAGCCCGCGGCGCTCGGTCTGCACGTAGGGGCCGACGGGGCCTCCAACGTCCGGGCCCTCGTCGTGGGAAAGCCCGCACTCCTTCATCGTCTTATATATGACGTCGACAGCACCCTCAACAAGGCGCTCCTGGTCCGTATCCTCTATTCTCAGTATGAACTTGCCCCCGGCGCGGCGCGCGATGAGGTAGGTGTAAAGCGCGGTGCGCAGGTTGCCGACGTGCATGTAGCCCGTCGGGCTGGGCGCGAACCGGGTGCGGACCTCGCCCTTCGGTATACGCGCCTCCATGGCTTCAAACCAGCTTGAGTCCTTCATTTCAACAGCCTCCGTACATATTTTATCCGGAAAACCCTTTTATCTTATTTTATAGCTCCGTCTTTGTCAAGGGCAGAGGGGGAAAGCTATTGTATTGAAAAGAAAATTGTGCTAAAATACCCTCGGATATGGGCGTTCCGACGCGGAACGTAATTTTGAGAAATGGAGGAAGAGACATGATATCTGAGAGAATGATACAACTTGCCTCCGGCGGCAGCGCCATCCGCGCCATGTTCGAAGAGGGCAAGCGCCTCGCCGATCAGTTCGGAGCCGAAAACGTCTTTGACTTTTCCATAGGCAATCCCTCCTTCCCTCCCCCCGACTGCGTGAAAGACGCCATAATCGACATCATGACAAACGGCGACCCCATGAGCGTCCACGGCTACCCGGCCAATGCCGGTTTCCCCGAGGTGCGCGAGGCCGTCGCCAAGTCACTCAACCGCCGTTTCGGCACGGATTACAACGCCGGAAACATCATCATGACCGTCGGCGCCGCCGGCGGGCTGAACGTTATCCTCCGCGTGCTCTGCAACCCCGGAGACGAGGTCATCGTCATATCCCCGTACTTCTTCGAGTACAACAACTACATCGGCAATGCGGACGCCAAGGTAGTGGTCGTCCCCGCAGCGGCCGAAGAGGGCTTCATGCCCGACCTTGACGCCATCGGCGCGGCCATTACGCCGAAGACCAAGGCCATGATACTCAATAACCCCAACAACCCCACAGGCGTCATCTACCCTGCCGACATGCTCGAAAAGCTCGGCGCACTGCTTGAGGCCAAGGGCCGCGAGTTCGGCACCGTCATCTACCTCATCTCCGACGAGCCCTACCGCGAGCTGGCCTATGACGGCGCCGTGGTGCCCTGGCTGCCCAGCTGCTGCAAAAACACCATCGTCGGCTACTCATGGTCGAAGTCGCTCTCCCTCCCCGGCGAGCGCATCGGCTATCTCGTCATTCCCTCCGATATCGCCGACGGGCAGCTCATCTTCGACGCCGCCGTCGTCGCGAACCGCATGCTCGGCTTCGTCAACGCGCCCAGCCTCATGCAGCTGGCCGTCGCCCGCTGCGTGGACGCCGAGACCGACATCGCCGGCTATGACCTGAACCGCAAGCTGCTCTATAACGGCCTGCATGAGCTCGGCTATGAGTGCGCCTACCCCGCCGGCGCGTTCTACCTCTGGGTCAAAACGCCTCTGCCGGAAGAAGAATTCGTCGCCAAGGCCAAGAGCTACAACATTCTGCTCGTGCCCGGAGCCTCCTTCGGCGCGCCCGGCTACGTCCGGCTCGCCTACTGTGTGAGCCCCGACATGATAAAGCGCAGTCTCACCGCCTTCGAAAAGCTGGCCGTGGACTGCGGCATCAAAAAATAAGCAAGGCGCGCATTTCGCGCGTCCACACTACAAGGATCAGAGGTCTTTTCAATGGATGAAAGAAAAACCATGTTCTCGGGCATCCAGCCCTCCGGTGACCTGACGCTCGGCTCCTACATGGGCGCCATCCGGAACTGGGTGGATATGATCGACGACTACAACGCCTATTACTGCATAGTGGACATGCACGCCATAACCGTGCGCCAGGTACCTGCCGATCTGCGCCGCCGCACACTGGAGCAGCTCGCGCAGTACATCGCCTGCGGCCTTGACCCGCACAAGGTCACGCTCTTTGTGCAGAGCCATGTGCCTGCGCACGCCGAGCTCGGCTGGGTGCTCAACTGCTTCACCATGTTCGGGGAGCTCTCCCGCATGACGCAGTTCAAGGACAAGAGCGCAAAACACGCCGACAACATCAACGGCGGATTGTTCACCTACCCCGCCCTCATGGCGGCGGACATACTGCTCTATCAGGCGGACTTCGTCCCTGTCGGGGACGACCAGAAGCAGCACGTCGAGCTCTGCCGGGACGTGGCCATCCGTTTCAACAACATCTACGGCGACGTTTTCACCGTGCCCCAGGCCTATATCCCGCGTGTGGGCGCCCGCATCATGAGCCTCACAGACCCCACCAGCAAGATGTCCAAGTCCGACAAGGACCCCAACGGCTGCGTCCACCTCATGGAGAAGCCCGAGGACATCATGCGCAAGTTCAAGCGCGCCGTCACGGATTCCGACACCTCCGAGAACTGCGTGCGCTATGACCCCGCCGAAAAGCCGGGCGTCGCGAACCTCATGCAGATCTATTCCTGCGCTACTGGAAAGAGCTTCGACGAAATAGAAAAGGACTTCCTCGGCAAGGGCTACGGCGCTTTCAAGACCGCCGTCGGCGAGGCCGTTGTGGAGCAGCTGCGCCCCATCCGCGAGGAAGCCACGCGCATGCTCGCCGACAAGGCCTACCTCGAGAGCGTTTACCGCATGGGCGCCGAGAAGGCTGCCGCTGCCTCCGGCAAGACCCTGCGCAAGGTCTATAAAAAGCTCGGCTTCATCGCGCGCTGAGAGCGCGGGCCGCTTTATACTACACAATGTCTCCGCCGCGCCGGATGCGCATCCGGCGCGGCGGAATTCAGGAGTGTGAGCTATGTTCCTCAACACAGAGCTGTGGCTTCGCGCGCTCTTAGCCATAGCCGTCGGCTTTGCAGTCAGCTTTGCCTCAACGCCCATAGTCAAGACCTTCGCGCAGAAGGTCGGCGCCATGGACGTGCCCAAGGACGCCCGCCGCGTCCATGACCACCCCATTCCCCGCATGGGCGGTCTCGCGATCTTCCTCGGCTTCATTCTCAGCGTAGTGCTCTTTGCGGATATCACTCGCCAGGTGCGCGGCATACTGCTCGGCGCAGTCCTCATCGTCGCCTGCGGCGCGATTGACGACATCATTTCGCTCCGGGCCTGGATAAAGCTCGTCATCCAGATAATCGCCGCCATCGTAGCCGTGGCGCACGGAGTCGTCATCGAGGTACTGATGAACCCCAACGTCTTCAGCGAGAACGAGGCGCTCATTCTCGGCGTGCTCGCCGTGCCCGTGACTATTCTCTGGATAGTCGGCATCACCAACTCCGTCAACCTCATCGACGGGCTGGACGGCCTCGCCGTCGGCGTCTCCACCATCTCGTCCGTGACGATGTTCGTCGTGGCACTGCTCGTGGCAGAGGGCAATGTAGCCGTGATACTCGCGGCGCTCATGGGCGCCTGCATCGGCTTCATGCCCTACAACTTCAACCCCGCCAAGATATTCATGGGCGACACCGGCGCGCTGCTGCTCGGCTATGTGCTCTCCACGGTGTCCGTCGTGGGCATGTTCAAGTTCTACGCCGTTGTCACCTTCATCGTGCCCATACTCGCGCTCTTCCTGCCGCTTTTCGACACCACCTGCGCCTTTTTCCGCAGGCTGCTCCGCGGCCAGAGCCCCATGCACCCCGACCGCGGCCACCTGCACCACAGACTCATAGACATGGGCCTCTCGCAGAAGCAGGCCGTGGCGATACTCTACTCCATCTCTGCCATACTCGGCCTCTGCGCCGTCGTGCTGGCCACCAGCGGCACCGTGCGGCTCTACCTCGTCGTCATAGCCGCCGCCTCCGCCGTCGCCGTGGGCATCTTCATTCAGAGGACGCTCAAGGGCCACAAATACCACCCGCCCGTCGACCCCACCACCTGTGAACCACTGGAGGACAAGGATGGCAAAGCTTAAAGTAATGTCCGTCTTCGGCACGAGGCCGGAGGCTATAAAGATGGCCCCGCTGGTCCTCGAGCTCCAGCGCAGGAGTGAGCTCGAGAGCGTCGTCTGCGTCACCGCCCAGCACCGCGAGATGCTCGATTCCGTGCTTGGCGAGTTCGGCATCAAGCCGGAGTACGACCTAAACATCATGAAAAGCGGCCAGACCCTGGCGGACATAACCTCCCGCGTGTTGCAGGGCCTCGGCCCGGTGTACGAGCAGGAGAAGCCGGGGCTCGTCCTCGTTCACGGGGACACGACCACGACCTTTGCCGCCGCGCTCGCGGCCTTCTACGTGCGCATACCCGTCGGCCACGTCGAGGCCGGCCTGCGCACTTACGACCGCTGGAGCCCCTGGCCCGAGGAGATGAACCGCCGCCTCACCGGGCAGATCTCCTCCTTCCACTTCGCCCCCACGAGACGCAACGCCGAGAATCTCCGGCGTGAAAACATTGAGGGCAGCATCTGGATAACCGGCAACACGGTCATAGACGCGCTGCGCTACACCGCCTCCGGCGAGGGCTTCTCCAGACCGGAGCTTTCGGAGATTGATTATGTAAACCACCGCGTCGTGACCCTCACCTGTCACCGCCGCGAGAATTACGGAAAGCCTATGCGGAATATCTTCGAGGCCGTGCGGAACACGGCGCTGCGCTTTCCGGACGTCATATTCGTCTATCCCGTCCACCTTAGTCCCGTCGTACGCGAGGCTGCGGGCGAGCTGCTCTCGGGCGTACCCAATATCAAACTCATTGAGCCGCTGGACGCCGTGGACATGCACAGGCTCATGGCCAAAAGCTACATGGTGATGACCGACTCAGGCGGGCTCCAGGAGGAGGCCCCGGCGCTGGGCAAGCCCGTGCTGGTGCTCCGGCGCGAGACCGAGCGGCCCGAGGCCGTTGACGCCGGTACTGTGGCGCTCGCAGGCACTGAGCGTGAGAACATTGAAAAACTAGCGGCGGAGCTGCTCACAGACAAGGCCGCCTACGACAGAATGGCCCACGCCGTTAATCCTTATGGCGACGGCAGGGCCTGTCCCAGGATAGCGGACGCGATATGCTACGCCTTCGGTCTGTCCGAGCGTAGGCCAGAGGAGTTTGAACCGCAATGAGCAAGAGGTCCAGGTTCATCATAATATTGCTCATCGTCCTCACCCTGGTGGTAATACTCTATGCGCTTTTCGGCATGAAACAGGGCGTGGAGACGCCGCCGGTGGAGCTGCCCACGGCTGAGCCGACGGACAGTGCCTCCGGCACCGGCGGGGACGAGGCCAATGTCGTATCCCTGACGCCGGACACCGTGCAGGCCGTCGTCTCCATGCTCACGCGCTCGGACAGCTATTCCCGCACCGTGACGGTGGAAGATTTCTGGGATGGTGGAAGCAGCAGCACCGAGCTCAAGGTATGGGAGGACCACGGACGCACGCTTATCCGTGTCGAGCGGGACGATTATGTCCGCAACATTCTCATAAGCGAAGGCACGCTGTACATCTGGTACGACTATTCCACCGAGGTCTTCACTTCTGATAAGGTGGACGGCACCGAGGCAGACGAGTGGCTGCGCTGCATAAGCTATGATGAGCTGCTCGAGCTGCCCTCCGCCTCCATTCTCAATGCGAGCTACGAGCTCTTCGGCGGCGAGTCGTGCATCTATGTAGAATACGTCTCCGGCGAGTTCGGCTATAAGAGCTGCGTGTATATCTCCGTCTCCACGGGCCTTCTGATGGGAGCGCGCGTCTACGACGGCGAAGACCTTGTTTACCAGATGTCCTCCTCCACTCCGGATCTCAGCACGCCGGGTGAGGAAGTGTTCGCTCTGCCCTCTCCATCGCCCTCTCCCGAGGCCGCAGGCTGATTCTCAGAGCAGGAGCATTGCGCCGAGGACTATCAGCAGCTCCTTGTCTCCGCTCTCGCGGTACATGAGATAGAGGATCAGCATGAGCAGCAGGTCCTCGGTCTCGAGGCCGCCGCGAAAGATGCCGCCCAGGGCGTCGGTGACGCCCTGGAGCAGTCCACCTAAGGCGTCCTGGCCTCCAGGGCCTCGGCGCGGCGCGTACGGGCCGTCTCTCCTTGCGGGAGGCGGCCCGGATTCGTTTCGGCGCGGAGGGTGCTCCTCTCTGCGCGGCGGCGCCTCGCGGCGCGGCTGGGGCGGAGGCGGCCGGCGCAGTGCGCTGCGCTCCGGCACCTCCGGCTCCGGCATACGTACAAAGCGGCCGGTGTTGCCGTCATAGCGGTTATACATCGCCGTCTCCCTCCCCAAGCCCGAACTCAGCCGCCGCAATTCCCGCGAGACCGGCAAGCCGCGCGAGCTTCATGGCCTTATCCATCTTCTCGCGCCTGCGCTCGGAGAGGAAGGGCTTCATGGCCTCCAGCAGCGCGCGTTCCTCGCTTTTGACGCCGTTGCGCTTCAGCAGACCCATGACCCTTTTTATGAGGCCGGGATCAATTTCCTGTTCCGAGCCTTCATGCTTCTCCGACTCCCCGCCCATGACGGACTTTGCAAGCTCGCCGATGCGCGAGAGCGCGGCGGGGTCGTTGAGTATGGCGTTCAGCTTATCCCCAAAGTCGTCCAAGGCGGGCCACCTCCTGTCACTTCATGGCTTCGTTTATCTTGCGCGCCATGCGCTTGCCCTCCTCGGTGCTCAGCACCTGGCGCAATATGCCGCTTATCGCGTTGCTGTCTCCGCTCGATACGGCCTTGGCCACTGCAGCGGCGTCCAGCATCGCGCCGAGGGCACGGCAGTCCTCGGAATCGGCCAGCTCGCGGAGTTTGTCGGCCTTGCCGCTCTTTTCGAGCTCACCGGTGATCTTTTCGATGTCCATGCCTTTCACCCCTTCTGAAGCATTATATTCAAATTTCACCGAGAGGTGCATAAACATGATCCTCGCCGTTTTTTCCGATACCCACGGCTCCACCGCCGGCATGGCCGCCGCTGCCAGGCGCGTGAACCCCGACGTACTCGTCCACCTGGGCGACCACCTCCGCGACAGCGCTGTGCTTGAGCGCGAGTTCCCCGACATTCCGCTCCACGCCGTCCCCGGCAACTGCGACTTCGCCTCGCGCGAGCCCGACACGGATACCTTCTTTGCCGGTCCCGTGCAGGTATTTGCGACGCACGGACACCGCTATTCCGTCAAGCTCGGGATGGACAGTCTTTTGAACGCCGCGCACTTTTCCGGTGCCGGCCTGGTGCTCTATGGACACACGCACATAGCACGTGTGGATTACTACGGCGGCATGACCATAGTGAACCCCGGCAGCTCCGGTCTCGGAGCCAAGCCCACTTTCGCGCTTATCGAGGTCTCAGACGACGGCCGCATAGCCGCGCGCATTCTCAACATATACCCATAAGTCAAAAATAATGACCCCGCGCCACATGGGCGCGGGGTCTTTTGCTTTATTTGATCAATAGAAAGTGGCAACGGGCTGCTCGGGCGCCTCGGCCTTCTCCCAGGAGAGAGCCGTCATCACCGGGCCGCGGCGGCCGTAGGCACGGTGGAACTTGTAATCCATCTTCGCCGTCAGAATGACCCAGGTATCGTTCTCCGGCTCGGGTGCATCGCCGCAGACGCAGATGAAGGCCGAGAACTGGATGTCCGCCTCGCAACAGGTCATGATGTGCCGGCCAGCGATGACGCTGCCCGCAGGGATGCCCTTGCGCTTGAGGCAGCGCATCTTGACGCGCACGGTCTTGCCCGCGTATTTCTTCGGCTCCTCAGACACGTCGCGGTACCAAAGCGCATAGTCGCGGTCCTCAATGTTGACGATGGGCGCATCAAGGTCGAAGGGCAGCGGGTCCTCGATGTCGTCATAGGCGACCTTTCCGTCCTCTGTCTCGTAGGCGATGTCCGCCCGGCGGGAGGCGCCGCGCACGACCTTGTGGAACTCCATCTTGTCCATCTCCGGCTTGAAGCGGTTGAACACGATGAGCTCCGCGCTCTTCATCTTGTCGTAGCAGAGCTGGCGCATGTTGGCGTTGTAGGAGAGGAAGGTGCCCGCGTCCGCGAACATGAATTCCTGCGCCACGAGCCAGTTTTCCGGCAACGCGCCGTAGAGCGAGTCGAGCATCCACATGCCGTTGTACTCCACCATGACGCGCTCCGCGCCAGCGGCCTTGAGCCAGGCCGTGAGGTTCTCCGGCGTGAGTTCGCTCTCCTCCTCGACGGCCTTGAGCTTCACGCGGTGGCCGGAGAACTCCTCGGGCTCGAACTCCTCGATGCCCTCCTCGCAGACCAGCAGCAGCGTCGGCTCGCCGTTGTTGAAGCGCTTGTCCTCAAGCGTTTCCTGTATGAACTTCGTCTTTCCGGCCTCGAGAAAGCCGGTGAAAAGGTAAACGGGTATCTGTTGCTCAGCCAAGTTTGAACAGCTCCTTGAGTCCTTCTTCGTCCAGGCCCGAACCGATGACGCAGAGCCTGCCGGTCACAGCCGGGGCGCCGCGGCGCAGCTCGCGCTCGCCGGGGACGTAATCGAAATAGATCCAGTCCTCACCATCCGAGGCCACATAGCCCTTGGCGCGGACCACCTGGCCGTAGCGCAGGCTGTCGAGGCCGGCGAGCATCTCGTTTATCTCCGCCTCGGTGAACTTGCGCGCGGTCTCCGCGCCCCAGCTCACGAACACCTCGTCCGCGTCGTGGCCATGGTGATGGTGGTGGTGATGCTCGTGCTCATGTTCGTGCTCATGTTCGTGCTCATGGCCGCAGCAGCACTCTTCGCCGTCCTCATGATGGTGGTGATGGTGCTCGTGCTCGTGGTCATGGTCGTGACCGCAGCAGCACTCCTCGTCATCGTCGTCCTCGGCGGCCTCGGCGGCCAGACGCTCGAGCTCGGCCTTTAGGCTGTCCTCGTGCTCCATGGCAGCGCGGAGAGTCTTGCCGTCCAGCTCGTCCCAGGGAGTGGTGACGATGACGGCGTCCTTATTGTGCTCGCGGAGCATCTCCACGCAGGCGGCGAGCTTGCTCTCGCTCATGCCCTTGGTGCGGGAGAGCACTATGGCCCCGGCATTCTCTACCTGGTTGCACCAGAACTCGCCGAAGTTCTTCATGTACATCTTCGCGCGCGTGGCGTCCACCACGGTGGTGAAGGAGCCGGGCACGAGCTCCGGGTCGCCCACGCCCTGCACGGCACGGATGACGTCGGAGAGCTTGCCGACGCCCGAGGGCTCGATGAGGATGCGGTCTGGGGCGAACTGAGTCTTGACCTTCTTGAGCGCCTCGGCGAAGTCGCCGACCAGGCTGCAGCAGATGCAGCCGGAGCTCATCTCGGTGATCTCGACCCCGGCGTCCTTCAAAAAGCCGCCGTCGACGGAGATCTCACCGAACTCGTTTTCGATGAGCACGAGCTTTTCGCCCGCATAGGCCTCAGAGATGAGCTTCTTGATGAGCGTGGTCTTGCCGGCGCCCAGAAAGCCCGAGAAAATATCAATTTTTGTCATATACTGCGCTTCCTTTTGAAATTGTAATTCAGGTCTGACAGGGTTATAATCATAACCGATTTATTTTACCACCAACAGCAAGGGGGGTCAAACCTTAAAATGAAAATATTGAGAAAATCCGCCGTATGCTTTGCCCTTATAAGCGCGCTAGCGCTCTCGGCATGTGGCCAGGCGCCCGCGCAGACTCTGCCCAGCCCCAACTCCGAGGCCGCCGCGTCGGCAACGCCGGAGCCGACGCCTACTCCCACGCCCGAGCCCACGCCGGACCCCGTGCAGGTGAAGGCCGAGGAGCTGCTCTCCGGCATGACTCTGCGTGAGAAGCTCTGCCAGCTCATGATAGTCCGGCCCGAGACCCTCACGGGCGAGAGCCCCGTCACGGCTGCGGGCGAGACGACCCGGCTCGCGCTTGAAAGCTATCCCGTCGGCGGGCTCATATACAGCGTCGACAATCTGGTCACCCAGGAGCAGACGCGCGAGATGATAACAAACACGCAGTCCTACTCCGAGATCCCGCTCTTTATCAGCGCCGATGAGGAGGGCGGAAATGTCGGACGGCTCATGTACAAGCTGGGCACCACCTGGGTGAACGACATGTACAGCTACAAGGACATGGGCGAGGACACGGCCTACGCCAACGCCTACACGATAGGCAGCGACATGGTGAGCTGCCTTTTCAACACGGACTTCGCCCCCGTGGCCGACGTCTGGACAAACCCTGAGAACACGGTGATAGGCGACCGCGCGTACTCCGATGACTTCAATCAGGCATCCGAGCTCGTCGCCGCAGCCGTGCGCGGCTTCACCGACGCGGGCGTGGTCTGCTGCGTGAAGCACTTCCCCGGCCACGGCGACACCTCTACCGACACCCACGAGGGCGCGGCCGTAGTCGACAAGAGCCTTGACGAGCTGCGCGCCGGCGAGCTGCTGCCCTTTGAGTCCGGCATCGAGGCGGGCGTGGACATGGTCATGGTGGGCCATATCACGGTCACAGCCGTGGACGACGAGCCCGCAACTATATCGAAGGCCGTAATCACGGACCTTCTGCGCGAGGAGCTCGGCTGGGACGGCGTCGTCATAACCGACTCCCTGGACATGGGTGCGCTGGCGGGCTACGATAACGGCGAGGTCTGCGTGAAGTTCCTCGAGGCAGGAGGCGACATACTCCTCGGCGTCCCCGACATTGAGGCGGCGCTGACCGCCCTGGAAACCGCCGTCACCGACGGCCGTCTTACCGAAAGCCGCATAGACGAGAGCGTCCAGCGCGTGCTGGAGCTGAAGATCGCGCACGGCATCATTGAGTGAGCAGGAGGTAAAACAAAGGGGGAACCCCCGGCGAGGGTTCCCCCTTAGACCCCCTCCTGCGCTTAAATAAGCACAAGGAGAGTTCCGCCCGCTGCGGCGGGCGTCCAGGGACTCTGTCCCTGGACCCTGCCGCCTTTGAAAAGGCGGGCGAAACTTTCATTCGCGCGCGAAGCGCGCAGAGAAGCACAGGCGATCAGTCGTGGTGGTGACCGCACTCATCGGCGTGCTCGTGCTTATGGCAGACGGCGCCGGTGGTCTTGAGCTCACCCTTGAGATAAGCCTCAACGGCCGCGCGGGCGTCACCCGTCGCACCGACAATGACCTCGACATTGCGCTCGTTGAAGATATCCACTGCGCCGCCGCCCATGCCGCCGGCGATAATGACCTCGACCCCGCGGTCAGCCAGGAAATTCGGCAGGAAGCCCGGACGGTGGCCCGGATTTGCAACGACCTCCTCGGCGGTTATCCTGCCGTCCTCGGCGTCGTAGATGTTGAAGTTCTCGCAGTGGCCGAAATGACCGGACACCACATTACCCATAGCCGCAACTGCAATTTTCATAACTCTTTCGTCTCCTTATCAGTCATTTTAATATCTAAAAGCTCCATTGCTTTTATGAACACGTCATAGAGCGCCGCACGTGCCGGGCAGTCCATGTCCGCCACGCTGCGGCCTTCGTTTATCGCCCGCTGCGCGCTCTTGTCAAAGGGCACCCGCCCCAGGAACGGCACGCCCTGCTCCGCGCACCAGCGCTCGATATCAGCACTCAGCTCCGGGCTCACGTCCGCGCGGTTCACGCATACCGCCGTGCGCACCCGCGCCATCGACGCTGTCCGCACCAGCCGCTGCATGTCGCCGAAGCCGGACACCGAGGGCTCCGTCACTATCAGCGCCAGGCTCACGCCGTTCATCGAGGCCATCACCGGGCAGCCCACGCCGGGCGAGCCGTCGATTATCGCAAGCTCCGCCTCCCCGGCGGCGTCGTACAGCGCGCGCTTGACCTCCGTCACCAGCTTGCCAGAGTTGCCGCGGCCCATGCGCAGCTCCGCGTCTGCAAACACCCCGTCCCCGCTCCGCACCCGGAGCGAACCCGCGATGTCCTTGTCTAGCCTCGCCGCGCCCGCGGGACACACCTCCGTGCACAGCCCGCAGCCCTCGCAGCGGAGCTCGTCCACCGCGTATTTGCCGTCGTCGGCGGGAGATATGGCCCCGAAACGGCACATTTCGGCGCATTTTCCGCAGCCTATGCAGAGGCTTTCGTCGATCTTCGCCTTGTCCGAGCCCTTGAAGTCCGTCTCGCGCGTCTCGGGGTATCCGACGGACACAAGCGCCAGGTTCGGCGCATCCACGTCGCAGTCGGCGACGGCCCGCGCCCCGGCAAAGCGGATGAAGGCCGCGGCGGTCGTCGTCTTGCCAGTGCCGCCCTTGCCGCTCAGAATCAGCAGCTTTTTCATGCGCGCGCCTCCTTCCGTATCCGGGAGAGCAGCGCGTCGAAGATTGAGCGCGCCTCCCCGTCCTCGCGGTAAGCGAGAGCGCCCCGCGCGCCCGCTGCCGCCAGCTTTTCGCTGTACGGTATCCGCGCGAGCACAGGCAGACCCTCGGTCTCTAGATAGCGCTCCAGCTCCGGGTACTCGGCCCCGGCCTTGTTTATGACCACGCCGCAGGGCTTTTTCAGCACGCGCATCAGTTCCACCACGAGCCGCAGGTCGTGCAGTCCGAAGGCCGTCGGCTCCGTGACCAGCACGCAGTAGTCCGCCTCCCGGGCGCTCTCCATGACCGGGCAGGCGCTGCCCGGCGGGCAGTCGATGACGCTCAGCTCGTCCTCCGGCCCGGCCTCAGCGAGCGCAGCGGCGATGACAGGCACACCCGTCGCCTCGCCGAGCTTGAGCTCGCCGGTCACAACCTTTATGTCCCCGCTCATGCCCGTCTCGACCGCTCCTACCTCGCGCTCCGCCTCGCTCACCGCCCCCTCTGGGCAGACGTAGGCGCAAACGCCGCAGGAGTGGCAGACCTCGTCGAACAGCATCGGCGCACCCTTGACCAGCACCAGCGCGTTGAAGCGGCAGTGCTCCACGCATTTGCGGCAGCCGGTGCATTTTTCGTGGTCAAAAGCCGGCATTTTCTTCGTCACGGGGTAGGATGCGGCGTTTTCCGGCTTGAGAAAGAGCCTGCCGTTCGGCTCCTCCACATCGCAGTCGATATAGACCGCCCGGCCAGCCGCACAGGCAAGGCTGGTCGCGACGAAGGTCTTGCCCGCGCCTCCCTTGCCGCTTAGTACCGCTACCCTCATTGGATGCCCTGGAAGCCCGCGTGGAAGTGGGTCAGCTCATCAAGCTCTCCCGCCTCGAGCGCGGCGGCGTTGGCAAGCGCCGTGCCGTCCTTGGACTTATATATCTTTATGTCCGCGGCCTTGAGCACCTGGGCAGCGTTCTCACCGCAGCGGACGGTGATGAGCACCTCGGCCCCGCTGTCAGCCACAGCCTGTGCAGCTTTGAGGCCCGCTCCGCCCTCGGCCTCAGCGCCGGGATTGGGAATAAACTCGGCCTTGCCGCCTTCGCAGAGCATGAAATACGGCGCGCGTCCGAAGGACACGCAGACGCCGCTCTCCACGCTGGCCTCGTCTACTGGAATGATGACCTTCATGTTTCGTTCTCCTTTCTCGCGCAGTGACGCCGCCTGCAGGGGCGGCCGCAGTGCTCTCCCCCGCCTTCGCACAGCCGGTAGGAGCCACCCTCTATCCTCAGTGGGCGCCCTTCCACCAGCGCGGCGGCGAGCTTGGCCCTTGCGCTGTTATATATCTGCTGCGCCGTAGTCCTCGCGACGCACATGTATTCGCTGCACTCGGCCTGGGTACAGCCCTGATGATCTATGAGTCTGATGGCCTCATATTCCTCGATGGTCATGAGCACAGGCTGCACTTCTCCGCCGCAGCCGGCGGGGCCAAACTCATTGCAGCTGGGCAGGCCGCAGACCCTTCTGCACTTTTTCGGACGCGGCATCGCGCCACCTCATTTCTGGCATATGCCGATTTCATTTTTGAGTGTAGCATTATATCCGGCATATGTCAATAACCTGTGCCCAATTTGCAAAAAATATACGCCGAAGGCGAAAACTGTTCGGAGCATGCTTGACAAACGGTGTTGGTGATGGTAATATAATCAGGCTTGCGGGCGCGTCCGGACGGAACACCGGGTGCGGGAGCCAGTTGCCTGCTATATAAGCGCCAGTAGCTCAGCAGGATAGAGCAACTGCCTTCTAAGCAGTAGGCCGGGGGTTCGAGTCCCTCCTGGCGTGCCAGGGCAAGGCTCCAAATGGTGGGTGTAGCTCAGTTGGTATGAGCACCGGATTGTGGTTCCGGGTGTCGTGGGTTCGAGCCCCATCTCCCACCCCAGAAAATGCGGGAGGCCGGCAATGCCGGCCTCTCTGCCTAAGTCGATGGTGGGATGTAGTGTAACGGTAACACACCAGACTTTGACTCTGATATTGTAGGTTCGAGTCCTGCCATCCCAGCCACGTCGGCGCAAAGTCCCTTGCGCCTCCTCTCAAAACGAAAGCGGGCTTTCGTTTTGTTCTTAAAAGCGAATATGACCCAGTAGCTCAGCAGGCAGAGCACCTGCCTTTTAAGCAGGGTGTCCGGGGTTCGAATCCCCGCTGGGTCACCACGTCGAAGCAAGCGTTATATCGTTTGCTTCGATTTTTTCAGTAACACAGCGTCGGTGTGTCTTAAATATCGAGTAACTGAGAAACAGGGGATGATTCTGATGGGTATAAAGGTAACCCCCAACGCAATTAGCATATGTTACAGTCTTGGTCAGCAGACCGCGTGGTATTTTTTGCTAAGCAATCCTATTCAGCCGTCTGAGTTTTCGTGCATTGACGCAATCATACACTCTTTAAAAAATGCCCCGGATAATTATATCGTTATAAACATCAATCCGGAGCCACTTTCATGCGGTCCACTTACTTACATTCAAGCAGCACCTTACAGCAAAAATCTATGGCGCGTTGAGTTCCATTTTGAGGAGCCATGTTGTTTCAGTTATACCCATAGAAGGAAAACCATCGTTCATAATCACCCGTGGACAAACTTGGGCTCCAAGTTCCATAGTGCAGATGATGTCAGTGCAGTTTTCAGGCAAGTACTTTGCAGCAATTCAGTTCCAGCTCTTTATGGTTGGAGAAATTATACGAAAAGTATCTATCTGGAAAGATACAAGAAAAGAAACAAGCCCCATTCCAGGAGGAATAGGCATCTATAGTGTTGCGATGTTCCACGCCGGAGCATAGTTGCTCCGGCGTTTTTGTCAACAAAAGCTCCCGGCCCATCAGGGCCGGGAGTTTTCTTTAGTTCTTAAGTTCAGCGTAGTTCAGTATGCCGCGGCAGAGGAAGATGGCGAGGAGGGACAGCAGGGCGTTGGTGGCGGCGAGGGCCAGGAGCCAGATCGGCTGTGCGGCCATATATGTGCTCAGCACCACGGCGACAACTATTCCCGGCGCGCAGATAAGTATCTCCACGAGGAAGTAGAAGAAGAATATCAGTGCCCGGGTATTCACCCTTCCGAATACCCGCTCGCAGACCAGATTGCCCGCCAGCAGCAAATACGAATAGCTGAAATGCACCAGGCAGGCCGCGGCGATGGAGGCGGGATCGAGCTTCATGATGAAGCCCAGCGGCACAAAGATCAGCACGGCCATCAGCGCGAAGGAGCCCACACTCTCGCGCAGGCACCAGAGCAGCTTTTTAAACGGCGGCTCGGGTACGAGATATAGATAAGGCTTCATCATCTCCCTGGGCAGTCGGCGCATCGAAGACGAAAACATCTGAAGATACACCGCGAAGGCCAGCGCAGGGACAAGTCCCTCGTCCCTCATGAAAAAGCCGAAGGCTATTGCCGCTATGACGAATATCAGCTCCGCCCCTCCTATTATGAAGGTACGCGAGCGGCGGTTCTCCACGCGGTGCTTATACCAAAACACCGACGCGCCCTCGCCTCCGCCGAGGCCCATGCGGCCGACCTTGAGGTTCTTCGGCCCCGTCTCGGTGACGCGGCCCTCCTTGGCGGCGGCCTGCGCGTTGAAGGCGGTCTCGGTGGATTGCAGCACGTCCTCGTAATAATCCTGGTCCGCCCTGGCCATGGCCAGCCAGAGGATGAGGCAGAAAACAGCCCAGAGCGCAAGGCCTATGAGGCCGACGATCTCGCCCTCTATCACTCCGGCGACGGCCCAGCAGAGCCAGCCCGCAACCGGGAAATACATGGCATAGCTGCTGCTTGCCGCGGCGCAGAGCTTGGAGAGGAAGTCGCCCTCGCCGAGGCAGCTGTACAGGATATACGCGGCCCAGACGACGCATACGGCGACAAAGATGACCCGCGCCGTCCGGCGCTTCTTGTCGCTGCCGGAGGTCAGGCAGTAGATGGTCATGGCGGTGAGCTGGCCTGTGAACAGCACCAGAGAGTAGCCGAGCAATATGGCTATCATACCCGGCACGCTCACTCCGTAGCTCCCGTGCAGCCAGCCGTACTGGAACAGGATGAAAAGGCCCGTGATTATAGCCGTGCCCAGCTGCTGGAGCATGCCGAAGAAAAGCACGCGCAGCGGACGGAAGGGCCCTGCGAACAGGAAGTTCACGTCCGGCATCTTGAACACGCTCATGCCGGTCGAGAAGCCCGAGTTGACAATAAGGATAAGCATCAGCGCGTAAAAGGCGAGGACGATGGCATAGAGCTCGCTGGAGGGGCGGAAGACTCCCGTCTCCGCAGCCGACTCCCGCCCGCCGATGAGGACGAGCACCAGCAGCGCGATGAGCACGACGGCGTAAATGAGCTTAGCAGGAGAACGGAAGATGCCCTTTATCTGGTTCTTGAAACGGGTGAAAAGCAGGTAGGAAAGCGGGCTCATGCGCGCTCACCGCCTTCGGTGATCTCAAAGAACAGGTCCTCAAGGCTCTGGCTCTCGGTGTCCTCGGGCGTGTTGCGCTTGGTGGCGGCAAAGCGGCCGTTCATCATGATGTGGGCAACGTCCCAGTAGTCCTCGACGCTCTCTATCATGTGCGTCGAGATGAGCACGGCGCGGCCCTCGGCGCGCAGCTCGCGGAAGATGGTCTTGAGCTCCTTAATGGCGTGGGGATCGAGGCCGACCAGCGGCTCGTCGAAGATGAGCACGCGGGGCCTGTGGACAAGTGCGCAGCAGATGGAGAGCTTCTGCTGCATGCCCTTCGACAGCTCACGGCCAAGCTTCTTGCGCTTGTCGTCGAGCTCAAGGCGCTCTAGCAGAGAGTCGCCATATCCGTCGTCCTCCACACGGTAGGCGCGGCGGATGAATTCGAGGTGCTCCTCCACGGTCAGCAGCTCGTAGACCGCAGGCAGCTCGGGTATGTAGCCCAGCTCCCGCTTTGCGGGCAGGGTCTTGTTCTTCTCACCGCAGATGAATATGTCGCCCGTGAAGCGCAGCAGGCCTGCGATGCACTTGATTATTGTGGATTTGCCCGCGCCGTTCGGCCCGAGCAGGACAGCCGTCTCCCCCGAATTAACGGAAAAGCTTATATCGGAATTTGCGACGGTCTTGCCGTACTTTTTGGTGACGTTATCGATGCGCAGCAGCTCATCGGACATAGGTTGGTCCTCCTTAACTGTACTAAGCGGGATTATACACTATGCATCTATACAGTGCAAGTACTATATTGTGACGGTTCATTTTAAGGTATATTCCCTTAAAAGTCAATAAGGGATATTGCCTTAGACCATAATATCAGCGAGGTGATATTATGGTAGAGACGAGGCTGCGCGACCTGCGGGAGGACAGAGACCTGACGCAGAGGGAGCTGGCGGAGTATCTGGGCGTTCATCAGACGACGTACTCGGACTATGAGCTTGGGCGTCTGAACGTGCCGCTGCGCACGCTCTGCCTCATCGCGGATTTCTACGGAGTGAGCACAGACTACCTGCTGCGCCGCACCTCGAATCCTGAACCGTACAAATAAAAAAGCAGCCCCCGGACCGAGGTCCGGGGGCTTGTTTGCTGTTTATTTGTATTTAACTCTCGGGCGATAGAACTGGAAGATGACGGCGTCGTTCTTCTCCTCGGTCTTCCACTCGCGGGAGGTCCAGGCGACCCGCATGGCGCCCAGAAGCTCGCAGAGCTTCCCGGTGAGCGGCTTGCGGCCTATCTCGTAGGCGATAAAATGCGGGCGTGTCAGGAAATTCGTGAAAAGGCGGCTCAAAATGAAGGCCTGAACGGGGTTTGTGGACTTCTTGAGCGAGGACATGCGCGTTGAGAGCTGGCCGCGCAGCACCTCCGGCGCGTGGACGCGGAACCAGAACACTATGCGCGGGTCGAAGCTCTCCACGCACCAGCGGCCCTTGTATTCCTTGAGCATGTCATACGTACGGCGGCAGAGCTCGCGGTTTCGGCTGCCGCGCTTGAGCTCCACTATCATGGGACAGCGCCCGTTGATGGCCGTGAGAACCTCACCCAGCGTCGGAATGCCGTACTCCGTGCCGCAGAGGCGATACTGCCTGAGCTCGGCGAGGGTCTTTTCCTCCACCTTGCCCTCGACGCCGCAGATGCGTGAGAGGTCGTCGTCATGGAACACGACCAGTTCGTCATCGAGCGTGAGGTGTACGTCCAGCTCCACTCCGTAGCCGATGCGCGCCGCCGCCTCAAAGGCGGGCAGAGAGTTTTCCGGGATGCTCTTATCTATCTTGTGCAGGCCGCGGTGTGCATAATTGCGGCCCATGAAGGGTGCGCGCTGCTCCTTGTTCCGCTTCCCGGGAGCGACAAGGAAGGCACAGGCCCCGGTCAGGGCCAGCGCGCCGCCCGCTGTGTACATCAATGCTTTCAGTGCAGTTTTCATACCAGCACCTCCTGTGTGTCCATTTTACAACGCTCAGGCCCCAGCGTCAAATAAATGTTGAATTGCCTCCCGATATAGTTTACACTTAGGACATAACTCGTAAACCGAATACTAGATGAGAGAGGGATAGAATGAAGCTAAACTACAAGCGCACTATATTCGTCGGCTTCGCCTTTTTCCTTATCTGCGCCTTCTGGCAGGCCTACGACACCATCATTCCCAAGATACTGACCGACAAATTCGGCATGTCGCAGACGCTCTCGGGCGTCATAATGGCTGCGGACAACGTGCTTGCCCTCTTTCTGCTGCCGCTTTTCGGCACGATATCGGATAAGTGCAAGAGCAAGCGCGGGCGGCGCACGCCCTTCATAATCTTCGGCACCGTCGCCGCGGCCGCGCTCTTCGTCGTTCTCTCCTTCGCGGACGACATGCAGATAAAGGCCCTCGCGCCCGTGGCCATCGACAACCCCACTGCGCAGGAGACCCTCTACGACGCCGACCTCACCGCCACCACCCCGGACGGCGAAACTTTTGTCGTGCAGGACGAGTTCACGCGCGAGGAGTTCGTGTCCATCACGATGAAGGACGCCAACGGCGACACCAATCCGGACTACACCAACTACGTAGTCCCCGCGCGTCAGGCCTATGCCGCTCAGGCCACGGCTGAAAACCGTACGCCGCTCATTTTGTTTGTATGTATTCTGCTCCTGGTGCTGCTGAGCATGGCCACCTTCCGAAGTCCTGCCGTTGCTCTGATGCCGGACGTGACCATAAAGCCGCTTCGCAGCAAGGCAAACGCCGTCATCAACCTCATGGGCGCGGCCGGCGGCATCATCGTGCTCATTCTCGGCATGGTCTTCGGCACCGGCAAAGCCGAGAACGCGTTGATGAGCTACACCGTGTTCTTC
>X96_European_Hare__coassemble_635_pt1 | contig 42280 bp, 39 predicted proteins | sample X96_European_Hare__metabat2_high_PE_013 | metagenome-assembled genome bin X96_European_Hare
TCACGAATCTGCTCTATGCGGGCGACGACCCTAAGACAGTTCAGTACCTGGCAGGGCATGAGAATAGTAAGACAACTATGGACATTTACGCGAGGGTCAAGTATAATAAACCAGAGGAACTTTTCGAGGTAGTGAATGATGCTTTGAACCAGGAGAATTTCGATGAAAAATCACTGATTTCCATGGTTAAGGAATAGGACAACCGACAACAGAAAATGCGAAAAAGCCCGTAATATCAAGGAAAAACGCACCATAGAGATGTTTAATACGGTCTGAAGGCTGCCCGCCGCGCGCCTCAGTTCTCCAAGCGCTAAACCTTATCACGGAAGTTCAAAACCCCGAAGCCTTGCGGTTTCGGGGTTTTTTCTATCCAGAAGCCTTTTATACGCGTAAAATGCTTGTAAATTGCTAAAAATAGTACTTGCTATTTCCGGGCAAAACTCTATAATGAAATCGACAATTTAATAATGGGAGAAGAAGTTATTTTGTTGTAACGCCCGGACCCATGTCTGGGCGGAAGGAGAATCAGAAGTGAAAAAACGTATTCTTGCAGTTTTCCTGGGGCTGGCGATCCTGACGTGCCTACTCAGCGCTTGCGGAGAGGCAACGACAGAGAACCCCGGTTCCAGCGACGAAACTACCGCTTCTTCCGGGGAGCCCCAGGTCAGCGGCGACAGAGCGTCCGCCAACGAGATCATCGTGGGTATTCCCCAGGACTTGGACAGTCTTGACCCCTATCAGATGGGAACGGCAGGAACTCGAGAGGTCTTGTTTAATGTATTTGAGGGCTTGGTGAAGCTCAGCAGCGACGGCAGTTATGTGGACGCTGTGGCTTCTTCCCACTCCGTTTCGGAGGATGGCCTGACTTATACCTTCACGCTTCGTGACGGCGTGCTTTTCCACAACGGAGAGGCCGTCACCACCGAAGACGTGCTGCACTCTTTCGAAGCCTGCGCCGCTTCCACAGTCAATGAGGCTGTGGCCGCGGCGCTTTCTGCTGCTCAGATCACCGCAGAGGGCAATGACATCATCATCACCCTGCCCGAGCCCAACAGCGACTTCCTGGCCTATGTGTCCAACGCCTACATCACTCCGGCGGACTACAACGACCAGGGCACCGCGCCCGTCGGCACCGGCCCCTTCCGCTTTGTGTCTTACAGCGTGCAGGAGAGCTTCGTCATCGAGAAGAACCCCGACTACTACGGCACCCCCGCCTATCTGGACAAGGTCACCTTCAAGATCTTCGACAGCACCGAGGCGGAGCTGCTGGCCCTCGACGCCGGTTCCATCGACCTGTGCGCCCATTTGCAGTATGACCAGATCAGCACCCTGAACAACGGTTATACTGTACTGGACAGCACCATGAACCTCGCTGTGGCTCTGTACCTGAACAACGCCGTGGAGCCCTTTGACAATGAGCTGGTGCGTCAGGCGCTGTGCTGGGCTATCGATGTGGATGAGGTCATGGCCTTTGCCACCGGCGGCCAGGGTGTGAAGATCGGCTCCTCCATGTTCCCCAACTTCACCAAGTACTTTGACGCCTCCCTGGCCGACAACTACGGCTACGATGTGGAGAAGGCAAAGCAGCTGCTGGCGGAGGCGGGATACGAGGACGGCTTCAGCTTCACCATCACCTACGCCACCGAGTACGAGCACCCCTACGGGGACATGGCCGCGGTCATCCAGCAGCAGCTCGCGCTGGTGGGCATCACCGTGGAGCTCAACCCCATCGAGTGGGCCAGCTGGTACAGCGACGTATACCAGGGCCGGGACTTTGAGTCCACTCTGGTCGGCTTTGACACCAGCGTGCTGACCGCCAGCGGGATGCTGCAGCGCTGGACCTCCGGCGCCGCCAACAACATGATCGGATACAGCAACCCCGAGTATGATGCTACCTTCGAGGCTGCCCAGTCCACCCAGGATGACGCCGAGCAGACCGCCCTCTACAAGAAGTGCCTGGAGATACTCAGCGACACCGCCGCCAACGTCTATATCCAGGACCTGGCTGAGTATGTGGTCATCAATCCGGCTCTGGAGGGGTATGAGTTCTATCCCCTGTACATCCTGGATATGTCCACCGTGCGCTATACCGACCAGTCCGCCGAGTAAGCGGGCATAACACAAAGAAGGGAGGCGAGGAGTATGAAATATATCGTGAAAAAACTCTTTGCTCTCATTATTACATTGTTGATCGTTTCTTTCCTCGCCTTCCTTGCCTTCTCCATCATCCCAGGTGATCCCACCTCTAAGATACTGGGCATGGACGCCACGCCGGAGCAGATAGCCGCCCTCCGGGCCGAGCTGGGGCTGGACCGGCCCGTGCTCGTCCGCTACTGGGAGTGGCTCACCAACTTCATACATGGAGATCTCGGCACCAGCTACAACTATAACTTGCCTGTGTCGCAGATGTTGGCGGACAAGCTGCCCGTGACCGCGGTGCTGACGCTGATCTCGTTCGTTTTCACGGTGGCGCTGGCCATTCCCCTGGGCATCATGGCCGGCAGCATCCGCAGCAAGGTGCTCGACCACATCTTCACGGCCGTTGACCAGATCTTCATGAGCATCCCCCAGTTCTTCATAGGCATCATCATGTGCTTCGTCCTGGGTCTGACCTTCCGGCTCTTTGTGCCCGGGGAGTTCGTCTCCTACACCCAGAGCTGGTCCAAATTCCTCTACTACCTCATCTTCCCCGCCCTGGCGATTGCCATCCCCCGCATAGCCATGACCGCCAAGATGCTGCGCGGCTCCATCAGGAACGAGCTCAAGCGCGATTACGTCCGTACCGCTCAGAGCCGCGGCAATCCCCGGCGGGCCATTCTGAGCCGCCATGTGGTGCGCAACGCCATGATCCCCGTCATCACCTTCCTGGCCATCTCCATGGCCGAGATAATGACCGGCACCATAGTCGTGGAGCAGGTCTTTACCATCCCCGGCATAGGCCGCCTGCTCATCAGCAGCATCAGCAACCGGGATTTCCCGGTGGTCCAGGCCATAGTCGTCATAATGGCCGCCTGGATAGTGCTGGTGAACTTCCTGGCCGATATCATCAATCAGTTTGTGGACCCCCGTATCCGCCTGCAATAACAAAGGGAGGTCACGACATATGAAAGCGAAAAAGAAAAAGAGCGCCAGACGGAACTCTTCTACCTATATTGGCGGGGCCCTCGCCGCGCTGCTGACCCTGTTGGCGGTGGTCAGCATCTTCTGGACCCCCTATGACCCCACGTCCATGGACTCCATGGCCAAGATGGCGCCCCCCAGCGCCGAGCACTGGCTGGGCACCGACTATCTGGGACGGGACGTGTTCTCCCGTATAATGGACGGCCTGGGCACCTCATTCCTTATAGCCGTCAGCGTGGTCGTCATCGGCTGCGTCATGGGTATACTGATAGGCGGCCTCTGCGGCTATTACGGCGGCGTGCCCGACGCCATTCTGACCCGGGTGTGCGACACGATAACCGCCTTCCCCGCCATGCTGCTGGCCCTGGTCATCATCAGCGTCATCGGCGGAGGACAGTACAACATCATCCTCGCGCTCGGCATTCTCTTCATACCCAGCTTCGCGCGCATAGTACGCACGGAGTTTATCCGCATCCGAAACCTCAACTATATCCAGAGCGCCCGGCTCATGGGCGTCAGCGATGTCCGCATCATGGTCTGCCACATCCTGCCCAACACCATACCGGTGCTGCTTCCCGCCATCACCATCGGCTTCAACAACGCCGTGCTCAGCGAGGCCAGCATGAGCTTTCTGGGCATCGGCATCAAGCCGCCTCAGGCCAGCCTCGGCTCCATGCTCAGCGACGCGCAGTCCTTCCTCCGCAATGCACCGTGGTACGCGCTGAGCACCGGCTGCGCCGTGGCACTGCTGATTCTGGGCTTCAGCCTGCTCAGCGAGGGGCTGCAGCAGTCCGACCGCAGCAAGTGAGGAGGATAGACGCCTATGTCAAAGCTGTTGGAGGTCCGCGACCTTCTGATACACTTTCATAACGCCGCTCCGGAGCGCAATGCAGTGGACGGGGTGTCCTTCTCCATGGACGAGGGCGAGATACTCGGCCTGGTGGGCGAGAGCGGCAGCGGCAAGACCGTCACCGCCATGAGCGTCAGCGGCCTTCTGCCCCTAGGCAGGGTCGATGTCCACGGCAGCATCACCCTTGACGGCAAGGAGATACTGCAATGCTCGGAGCGGGAGCTGCGCTCCATTCAGGGCGCGGAACTCTCGGTGGTGTTTCAGGAACCCATGACCAGCCTCGACCCGGTAATGCGCATCGGGCCCCAGGTGGAGGAAAGCCTGCGTGTACACACCCGGCTGAGTTCGGCTCAGCGCCGGGAGCGCGCGCTGGAGGCTCTGGCGCAGGCGGAGCTGCCCGAGCCGGAGAACATATATCGCAAATATCCGCATGAGCTCTCAGGCGGCATGCTCCAGCGGGTCATGATAGCCGCGGCCATAGTCAACCGCCCCAGGCTGCTGCTGGCGGACGAGCCCACCACGGCCCTGGATGTGACCATTCAGGCGCAGATACTCGAGCTGCTGAAAAAGCTCAACCGCGAAAACAACATGGCCATACTGTTCATAAGCCACAACCTTCAGGTGGTGCGCAAGCTGTGCACACGTGTGGCGGTGATGCAGCGGGGCCACATAGTGGAGGAAGGGCCGGTGGAGGACATCTTCCGCGCGCCCCAGGCGGAGTACACCCGGCATCTCATCGCCGCCATACCCACACGCAGCCGTAAATTGATTTGAGCAAAAGCGCCCGAGAGGGACCGGAACAGGAGGGACAAGCCATGGTAGGAGAACCGGTGCTGGAGGTTCGGCATCTGAACAGCTATTATGAGGAGGGCCGGTCCATCCTGGGCCGGAGGAAAAAGCGCCGTCAGGTCCTGCACGACGTCTCCTTCGAGATAGGTCACGGTGAGATAGTCGGACTGGTCGGAGAGAGCGGCTGTGGCAAGACCACCCTGTCTCGGCTGATACTCGGCCTTATCGGGGACTATGACGGGGAGATAATCCACCACTCCCTGCGGCCCCAGATGGTGTTTCAGGACCCATACAGCAGCCTGAACCCGGCCCGCAGCATCGGCTGGATACTGGAAGAGCCCTTGAGGGTGCAGGGCAAGCTCTCCGCGTCGGAGCGAAAAGAGGAGGTCGCCAGGATGCTCACCCGTATCGGCCTGGGCCCGGAGTACGCCGAGCGTCGGCCCCATGAGCTCTCGGGAGGCCAGCGGCAGAGGGTCAGCATCGCCTGCGCAGTCATCACCCGCCCCGGACTTGTCATCGCCGACGAGCCGGTCAGCGCTCTGGACGTGACCATTCAGGCTCAGATACTTGAACTGCTGGTCGAGCTGAAAAAGGAGTACGAGCTGAGCTATCTGTTCATCAGCCACGACCTCAATGTGGTATATCAGATATGCAGCCGGGTGCTCGTGATGAAGGAGGGCGCCATCGTGGAGCAGAACACGGTGGACGAGCTTTTTGCCCACCCGCAGCATCCATATACACGTCAGCTGCTTGCGGCAGCGGAATGAGCCGGGAGGCCCCGGCTTTTCGCAAAAAGACGCCGAAACCGGACCGGTTTCGGCGTCTTTGCTTTTATTTGTCGTCAGGGGGCTCTATGCGGCCATGCTCGGACTCGAAGTCCTCTATGGCCTTGCGGATGAGGTATATGACCTGTCCGTTGGCCGAGCGGCCGTAGTATTTGGAGATGTAGTGGAGCTTGTAGTGCAGCTCACTGTCTATTCGCAGCCCCAAGTGCTTGTCCTTTTCCAGTTTGTCGAAGGTCATTTTCTCGCCCCAGTCTTAATATGTACTTAAATTAATTAAATTATGAGTTTATATTAAGGACAGTCTGTGATATAATGGGGCAAGTGTACTTAAATTAAGTACATCAAATTCGCTCAAAAAAGCCCCCGGATGCTCCGGGGACCGATGGTTTATTTCCGTGAGGGCTTGACGTTCACATCCGGGCTGATGTCTCCAACTATATCTCCGTGCTCGCGCTCAAAGGCTGCTATGCTGCTGCGTATGAGCACCAGCACCTGGCTGTTCACCGAGCGGCCCTCGTAGTCCGCTATATAAGCCAGCTTGTCGAGCATTTCTTCTTCTATTCTGATTGATACGCTCTTTATCGCCATTGTACACCTCAAATAGATATATTTTATGTTTATTTTATCGGCGTTATATTGTACAATGGCACAAAGAGATATACTGTATATCTATTTTTTGTGAGGTGAAAATATGGACACTGCGTATTTTGTCAAGAGGCCCAGGGTCATTCAGGACCTTGCGGCACCGCATCCGCTGGAGGCAGAACGGGAGTATGAGGTGGCGTCCCGGGTCGCGCTGGCCGGCATAGACTACGAAAACTTCGTCACGGACATGCTGGCCGACAGGGACTTTATCGGGGAAAACGCCGCGCTTTGTGGAGAGGGAGAGGTCATGCGCTGCATGCTGGTACAGCGTCGCGGTCAGGACGGCGGCGTGCTGGTGGTGCCGGAGCGCGGCTCCTTTGTGGGCTGGGCGGCGCTGGCAAGATAAAAGCGGAGCCAAAGGGCTCCGCTTTGCTTATTTCCACAAGGAGGGCGGATAGACGCCCTGCTCCGTCAGCTCGCGTATGGCGGCGACGACGCCGGGTTTATCCTCGCGGTAGGTCATGCCGTGCCAGACGTCCGCGCTGCGCATGACGTCCACGGTGCACGCTCCCTCGCGCAGAAGCTGGCCCACCAGGTTCGGTATGAGCATCTCCGCCTGCGGGTTCTCCGTTAGGCCGTGGGCAAGGAAGTCCGGGAAGCGGCGCTCTATCTCGTCAAATATGGCCGGGGTGAAACCCCAGAAGTTCATGGACACGGTGCAGTCCTCGGGCAGGGGGATGAGCGTCTCGCCGCCGTCGAGACTGTACGCCGGGCCCTCCGGCGTGCGCACGACGTAGGTGCGCTCCTCTATGCTCTCGAGCCTGCCGCCGCTGGTCCGGCACACGCCACGGCAGACCTTGCCGCTCGGCGTGACAGTCTTGCCCAGCTCGTAGCCGACCATGGAAAAACGCATCGGACGTGCGGAGGTATCCGTCGCCTTGAGCGCGTCGTAGATGAGCTGGAACGCGCCGCGGCCGTAGAAGTCGTCAGCGTTTATCATGGCGAAGGGGCCGTCCACTACCTCGCGGCAGCAGAGCACCGCGTGCGAGGTGCCCCAGGGGCGCTTGCGGCCCTCCGGGACGGTATAGCCCGGCGGGAGCAGCCTGTCAAGGCTCTGAAAGGCATAGGCTGTCTCGACATGTCCGGCCACGCGGCGGCCTATCGCCGCCTCGAAGTCCTCCAGCATGCCGGGAGCTATGAGAAATACCACGCGCTTGAAGCCGGCGCGCACAGCGTCGTAAACGGAGTAATCGATTATGAATTCGCCGTCCGGGCCCACGGGGTCTATCTGCTTGGGACTGCCGTAGCGGCTGCTCAGACCCGCGGCGAGTATTACGAGCGTCGGTTCTGACATGAAAAGCGCCTCCTCTCGGACTTTATCAGTTCGGGCAAAGGGTATTTTACCAAAGACGGTCAAAAAAGTCATCATATTTGTGCGATTTGCGAATTTTTTTGCCGCCGCGTGGGATGCTAATCCGGGTACTTGAAGGTACGGAAAGGGAGTGCGTTAGTTTGACAAGACGCATCGGCGCGCAGACTCTGGCCCTGGATACTCCTCCCTCACTGCTTGAGGGGGCGTCCGTCGCGGGCAGGCGCGAGGGCGAGGGTCCGCTCAAACGGAGCTTCGACTATATTAGTCAAGACCCATATTTCGGTGAATCGAGCTGGGAGAAGGCCGAGAGCGCCATGCTCCGCAAATGCTTTGACCTCGCCTGCGACAAGGCGGGGATCGCGCCGTCGGAGCTGGACTTCATTCTCTCCGGCGACCTGCTCAACCAGTGCGCCGGTTCGGCCTATGCGCTGAGAGGACTTGCCCCGCCCTATCTGGGGCTGTACGGGGCCTGCTCGACCATGGCAGAATCGCTGATGCTCGCATCACTTTTGATAGACGGAGGCGGGGCGAAAAAAGTTGCAGCTCTCACGAGCTCACATTTCTGCTCGGCGGAGCGGCAGTTCCGCTTCCCTCTTGAATACGGCAGCGTCCGGACGCCCACCAGCCAATGGACGGTGACGGGCGCGGGGGCGCTCATCCTCGGTGACATGGGGCCGGGTCCCTTCGTCACCTTCGTGACCCCGGGACGCATCGTGGACGCCGGGATAACCGACGCGAACAACATGGGCGCCGCCATGGCTCCTGCCGCCTGCGACACGCTCACGGCGCACTTCAAGGACACCGGGCGCGCTCCCTCTTACTACGACGCCGTCATCACCGGCGACCTCGGCCTCATCGGCAGGGACATAGTGCGCGAGCTCATGGACATGCGGGGCATAGACCTCGGCCCGGCCTACACCGACTGCGGCGTGCTCATCTTTGACAGCGAGGCCCAGGACACGCACGCGGGCGGCTCCGGCTGCGGCTGTTCGGCCTCGGTGCTCGCGGGGCATATACTCCGCTGCCTGCGCGACGGCGTGTGGAAAAAGGTGCTCTTCGCCGCCACGGGCGCGCTGATGAGCCCCACGACTACGCTTCAGGGCGAGAGCATCCCCGGCATCTGCCATGCTGTCGCCATTGAGAATGTGAGGTGCTGAGATGGAGTTTTTCATATCCTGCCTGAAGGCCTTCCTCGTCGGCGGGGCCTTCTGCGTCATCGGGCAGCTGCTCATAGACAAGACGCGGCTCACCCCGGCGCGAATACTGACGAGCTACGTCGTGGCCGGGGTAATTCTCGGCGCGGTGGGCGTGTACCAGCCGCTGGCCGACTGGGCCGGGGCGGGGGCCTGCGTGCCGCTGACCGGCTTCGGCAACACACTGGCGAAGGGCGTGCGCGAGGCCGTCGCCGAGAGCGGCGTGCTCGGCGCTTTCACGGGCGGCATAACCGCCTCCGCCGCCGGTATCGCCGCCGCCATCTTCTTCGGTTTTCTGGTGGCCCTCATCTTCAAGCCAAAGGATAAATCCTGACCCCAAGTTTGAAAGTTCGCCCGCCTTTTCAAAGGCGGCAGGGTCCAGGGGCGGCGCCCCTGGCCGCGCTCCGCAGAGCGCGGAACCTCCTGATGCTTATTTGAGATCAGGAAGGGGGGCCGAGGGGGAAACCCTATCAAGGGGTTTCCCCCTTTTTCTTGTCCCTCCCCACGGAAATTTTCAAAGATTTCCGTGGGTTTTCGCCGTTTATCGTGTATTATAGGATGAGAGGGGGTGCGGCATGGGCGAGAGCGAGATCATAGAGCTCATAAGAGCTCGGGACGAGCGCGGGGCGGAGGAGCTGCTGCGCCATTTTGGCGCGCTCATACGCTATGTCATAGCGCCCATCCTGCCCGACGAGCGCGACCGCGAGGATTGCCTCTCCGAGGTGCTCATGCGCATCTGGGACGGCATCGGCGGCTACGACCCCGCTCGCGGCTCCTGGCGCGCCTACATAAGCGCCGCGGCGCGCAACACGGCACTAAACCGTGCCCGGACAGATCGCACAGCCGAGGATCTCCCGGATGGCGTCTCTGCCCAGCCGGGGCCGGAGGAGACCGTCATCGCCCGCGAGGAGATCGATGAGCTGCGCCGGGCCATAGACGCCCTCCCTCCCGGCGACCGCGCGCTCATATACCGGAAATACTACTACCGCCAGTCCACGGCGCAGATGGCCTCGGAGCTCGGCCTGACGGCGCGGGCCGTGGAGGGGCGGCTCTACCGCATCAAAAAGCGCCTCGGCGCTGCGCTGGGAGGTGAGCGGAATGGATGACAAGCGGCTCGACGAGCTGCTCGGCGAGGCCGTAGGCTCCGCCCCGCCAGAGGACGTGGTGCGCGCCGTCAGCCCCTGGCGGCACGCCATGAACCAGGTGCTCTGGGGCTTTGCGCTCACGAGTATAAGCCTCAATTTTCTACTTTTGAACTACATCCTGCCCAGCATAGGCGCCGTGCTGATGCTGCTCGGCTTCCGCACGCTGAGGGCAAACAGGCACTTCCGCCTCGCCTATTATGCCTCGATGCTGCGCTGCGCGTTGCAGATAGCCGTGCTATTCCTTGCCGCCACGGTCATACGCTCCGAGGTCGTGGACCTCGTGCTCACCGTGCTCTCCGCCGTGTTTGCGCTCACCGTGACGCTTGAGCTCTATATGGGCATCATGGACGCTCAGGAGGCCGCAGTGCTGGAACTGCGCGCCCCGGCGGCGGCGATATGGCTCATGGTCTGGTACATCCTGCTCTACGCGCTGGGGCTGCTCACCGCGGCAGGCAGCATCGTGGGCCTGCTCATGCTCGCGGCGTTCATCGTCATCCTCGTCTCTCTGGAGAAACTCTCAAAGCAGCTCGACGAGGTGGGCTACGCCGTGGAGGCCGCACCGGTGCGGCTCTCCGACCGTACGGTGGGCGCGCTGCTGGCGCTCGCCGCGGCGGCGGCCGTGGTCCTGGGCATGACCTGCTTCAGCCGCTACTACATGGACTGGGAGCCGCAGCCCGAGCGCGGCGAGGAGGCCGCGGTCGTTGCGGAGAAGCTGATGGAGCTCGGCTTCCCCGACTATGTGCTCGCCGACCTCGCGGACAGAGACGTCATCCTCTGCGAGGGCGCGGTGCAGGTGCTCTCGAGCACGGACACGCTCAGATTCCGGGACGGCTCCGATCTGCTGACGACCGGCGTCGCTGTGCTGCTGCCGGAGTTCGACGGCTGGGAGGACTACTGGCTCATCTTCCACCACTTTGAGTGGCAGGATGGCGCCCGGCTGCCCGGAACGGACAGCGCTGAGCTCTGGGCGACGAGTGGCTGGATGCTCGACCACAAAAACCCCGCCCACGGCCAGCTGCTCTATTCCGATGACGGCGTGACCTATGCCGCGCCGCCCGCCGAGCATGTGCAGTGCCTGGACTATCAGTACACCGGCGGCTTCGGCTTCTCCTTCCCGCGCGGCGCCGAGGAGGCGCGGGGCTATCTGTGCTACGGCCTCATCGGCTCCTCGGACGACTGTGTCCACCTCAACTCGTGGCTCAACTACCAGCACCAGACCCGCGCGCTCCTGTATCCGGCGAGCACCTCGCTGGAGACTCAAAGCGGCGTGTTCCTCGGCTCCGGCCTCATCGTGCCCAACTCCGGCAGCGACTTTCAGCTGGGGCAGTGCGCGCTCTCTCTGAGCTTCCGCGAGGGCGGCGCGGAGATAGACAAATAAGATACCGCCGGGCGCTTTCGCGTCCGGCGGCTTTTTCACTTGATTATCCTATAATAGTCCGGCCTTCTGGCTATCGGCTGCGGCTCCGGGCCGTCGGCGTAGCCGAGGATGCAGTTGCCAACGCCGACCCAGTCGCCTTCGACGCCCCACTTCTCCAGCAGGGCCTTGCCCTCGGGCATCTCGAAGACCTCCCTCGCGCGGTTTATCCAGCACGAGCCGAGGCCTATGGCATGCGCCGCGTTGAGCAGGTTCCCCATGACCAGCGAGGCGTCCTGCACGCCGTTTACGTTGCCCGCCTCGGCAAAGACGACTACGACCGTCGGCGCTCCGAAGAAGGGGTCGAAGTTCTCACGCCCCCATACGGCGGCGTTCAGGCGGCTCATGAGCGCGATGTCCTCCGCGTTCTGCACGGCCACGATGAGCGGCGACTGTGTGCCTCGTGCCGTGGGCGCATAGGTTCCGGCCTCGAGCACGGCGTGTAGCTCCTCGTCCCTTATCTGTTCGGGCTTATACTTCCTGACGCTGCGGCGGGTCAGGAGATTTTTCATGGCTTCGTTCATACTTCCACCTCCGCGAAAATTTGATCCTGCCCATATTTTACACCCCCAGCAGTACTTTGGCAACGCGGCGTTGACATGAGGTCGCGGTGGTGATACGCTCATTGGGGTGATGCCTGTGAAAAAGCTGTGGGAGGAACTCTCCGTGCCTGAGGGCTCGGAGGCGGATTTTGCCCTGCGCGTGGAGGGCGACGAGCTGGAGCCTTACATAGGTCGCGGCGGCACGGCGTACATAAAAAGCGGAGCTGAGATACGCGACGGGGACGTCGGCCTCTTTTTCGTCGGCGGCGACATGGTGCTGCGGCAATACTGTGAGGACTGGGCGGGGAATGTCTATCTCTTCGCCGTCAACCGCCGCCGGAGTGCGCTCGACATCCGCCTGCCCGCCGCCGATGGCGCGCCAATTTGCAGCTTCGGCCGCGTCCGGCTTGACACCGACGTGCCGCTGCCTGAAATATAAGGAGGGTCAATATGTTCAGAGAGATGCGCAGGAGCCGTCAGGCTCTGCCCGAGGCCGAGAGCCTCGCGATACTTGAGCGCGGAAGCCACGGCGTGCTGGCCGTGCTCGGAGATGAGGGCTATCCATACGCCGTGCCGCTCAACTACGTTTATGCGGATGGCGCGATATATTTTCACTGCGCCCGCTCCGGGCACAAGTACGACGCCGTCAAGGCCTGCCCGCGCGCGTCCTTCTGCGTCATAGACCGCAGTGACGTCGTTCCCGAAACCTATTCGACGGACTACAGAAGCGTCATCGTCTTCGGCGAAGTGAGCGAACTCACGAACGAGGCCGAAAAGCGCAGCGCCATAGAGCGTCTCGCCCTCAGGTTCGCACCGGACGACAGTGCCGAACACCGCGCCGCCGCCATAGACGGCGACTGGGACGCCCTCTGCGTCCTCGTGCTGCGCATAGAGCACCTCAGCGGCAAGGAAGCCATGGCGCTGGCCAAAGCACGTCAGGGAGAATAAGTGCGCTGAAATGAATAAAAAAGAGGAGCGTTTTGCTCCTCTTTTTTATGGTCCGAGTGACTGGATTTGAACCAGCGGCCTCTTGAACCCCATTCAAGCGCGCTACCATCTGCGCCACACCCGGTAATTGGCTTCTCAGCCTTGTTATAATAGCACAGCGCGGCGGGGATTGCAAGCACTTTTTTCCCGCCGCGCCGACTTTTTTCTATCAGGTCAGTTCAATGCCATATATTGTGCCGTTCCTGTGGCCGACTACAAGCCAATTGCCGTACACCGCAGGTGACGCTTCGATCAGGCCGCCCAGGTTGCGCGAGTCGAGTATCTCACCCGTGCGCGCATCCACCAGGTACAGATAGTGGCCGGTCGTGCAGTACAGGATATACCCATCGCCGTTCTGGTCATACACCACAGTCGGCGTGGACCAACTGTACACCTGAGTGTCCAGAGCCCAAACCTCCTCGCCCGTCTCCTTGTCCAGAGCCACCAGCTTGCCGCCGCTCGCGTTCGGAGTCCTGGCTATCGGGACAAAAATGAGGTCCGATACGTTGTTTTTGCCCACGGCAATACTGCCCTGTGTGCCGCCGGAGAGGTCCTCCACTGTATAGCAGGAATAGCTGGTCTGCCAAACTATCTCGCCCGTCTCCGCGTCTATCTTCCACACCGGGATGTCGGCAGTGGTCCAGCTCCGCCATCCCATATGGAAGGACGTGCTCGCGTAGATATACGGGTGGCCATCCTCTATCTCAAGCACCGGAGTGCAGTTTGTATCGTCCAGGGTGTCCTGCACCCAGTCCACCGTCAGCGTGTTGAGGTCGAGGCAGATGAGATTGCCGCCGTTGTCAGGCACTATCATATGGCTCTGCCATATCACCGGCGAGGCCTCAAAGCCTAACCAGTACTGCCCCGTCGAGGCGTATCGGTTGGACATATACCTCCACTTTGCCGCGCGGCTCGGATTGACCGAGATGGTACCGGCCTCCTCATCGTACTCCGTACCCAGGGTTATGATATAAATGATGCCGTTCTCGCCGCAGTAGATGAGCTTATCTGTGTCGGCATCTATCAGCGGGGCCGAGTCATACATTGGCCAGGCGCGGTGTGCAAATCCGTCGTTCGCACCGAACTCGTAGAGCACCGAGAAGTCTATAAGGCTCACGACAAACACATGGGAGGTGCCCTTATAGCTGTTGTAGCCGCTGCCGACGTAGAGCAGAGGATAGCCGCGCGGGTCCAGCGTGCCGGTGCCCTTGAAGGTGTAGCCCAGGTTGAGCGAGTCGCGCGTAGCCTTGCCGGTCTCCAGCTCGTAGAAGTATATATAGCCGTCCATGGAGGGGTACACCACCTCCACGAGCGTCTCCGCCTCCTTGGCCCAGTCATACATGTTCATGATCTGGCGGGTCTCCTTGGGCCACTCTGCGATCAGCGCCTGACCCGTCCAGCCGTTGCCCGACCAGAACGCGCCGTCAGGTGCGGTCAGCGAGCCCGTGGTGGCCGACCAGCTGCTGCCGAACTTCTTCTGCGTGATGTTCGCCGTGCCGTAAACGGCGCTGTCGCGGAAGTTGTTGCCGCGGAAGGTTATAACGCCGGGAAGAGAGCTGTATTCCTCGGGATAACCGAAATCGATGCCGGTGTCATCCTCATATTCGCCCTCAAACGCCGTGCCGTCCACCATGATATCAGTAGACTGGAGGAAATTTTCCGGCGCCGTAGAGTCCACGCTGTGGGGCTCAAAGGGCTCCGGGGTCGGGGTAGGCGCCGGCTCATCCGTCGCTTCCGGCCCGGGGCTGAGCTCCTCCGGCGTATCGGTATTTTCGATTACGCCGCCGCTGTCCGACGGTGGCGGCGTAGGCTCCGTCGCCGGCTTTGTGTCTGCGCGGTTAAGGGCAACATTGCGGCCCACGATGACGCAGAGCATCACCACAAGCACGACCATGAGCACGGTCTGAACGACCTTGCGCACATGCTCAGGATTATACCTCCGCCTGTTACGGGTTTGTCTCGTTCCCATTTTCCCACCACCAGTGATTTTTGTATATCAGTATTGCTGCCTGTCCCGAATTATTACTCCGTGAAGTGGATGTGGTTGTTTATATGGTCCTGGCAGAAGCAGTGATAGCCCGCGCAGCGGGAGCAGTAGCGGAACTCAAGCTCGGGATGATCCGCATCAGTGCGTCCGCAGACGGCGCACTTGTGCATATAATTCTTGTTCTTAGTCTCGTACTTTATCTTGCGAACCTCGCGCTTGAAATCCACCGTGTTGCGGCGCTGCCTGCGCCCCCTGGGCAGAACGGAGTAAAAGAGGTCCGCGCCGCAGAAGAGGAAGTAGTTGAGTATCGCCACAAGGGGCAGGAAGCTCATCATGCCCAGGCGGCTGAAGTTCGCGACGATATCATACAAGAAATACAGCGCGTCTATCACGGCGAGCCACTTCATCTTTATGGGGATTATGAAGAAAAGCAGCACAATGTTGTCCGGGAACAGGGTCGCGAAGGCGAAGAACATGGAGAGGTTTATGTAGTTCGAGGTCATGAAATACGACCTGCCGGTGACGAAATAGGTGACGAAGCCGTAGATGACCGTCATGAGCATGCCGGTGAGGTAGTATATCGTGAACCTGCCGGGTCCCCACTCGCGCTCGAGCGTGCTGCCGACAAAATAGTAGAAATACAAAAACAAAAAGAGCCACAGCCCGCTCGACTGGGGTATGAACACAAAGGTCACGAGCCGCCACACCTGTCCGCGCAGCACTGCGGCCGCGTCAAAGGCCAGGGCACTCGTCACCATGCCCGTCGTGTCCATAGCACCTATCAGCCAGACCGCAAGGGTGCCGAAAACTATGTACAGCATAAGGTTGTTCACGCCGAACCTGGGATGCTTGTAGCAGAACAGGTCGACCCTTTTCATAAAGCCGCGCATATGTATACCTCCGTGGGAAAAATACCTGGTGACATTCCAATACATATTATCACACTTCGCACCACAAATAAAGGGCGAATAATGTCGTATCGTGGCAGACGGAGGCACAGCATAAAATGTTCCGCACGGCGGCTCATACCCTCAGTGTACAAAGGGCAATACGGTTTTTCGGGGCCAAGAGAACCGCCGGCAGCGTTATCCTCGTTGCCGGGCGCCAGCCCGCCGGCCTCGTCTGCCTTGCCGGCAGTCCCCTATGCTCCCGAAAAACTCCGAAGGACCTGCCAGCGCCCATTTGGGCCGCTGGCAGGCGTGTTGCCCTTTGTACACTGAGGGTATATGTGTTATAATGCCCCCGAGAGGAGGCGGGTATTTTGCCTTTTACTGAAGAGACCCTGGAATTTCTGGTCATGAACAAGCTTTCCGATTCCCGCGAATGGTTCCACGCGCACCATGACGAATATGAGCGCCTGGTGGTGGAGCCTCTCGCTGAGCTGGTATGCGCTCTGACGCCGGCGATGGATGAGATAGACCCCAACATCATCTGCGTGCCTAAGGTGGGCAAAACAATCTCGCGCATCTGGCGGGACACGCGGCGCGGGCCGGAGCTGCCCATATACAGGGACGTGATGTGGCTGACCTTCCTGCGCGCAAAGCAGCAGGGGCTGCCCGGCTTCTGGTTCGAGTTCTCGCCCAGGGCGATGCGCTGGGGCTGCGGCTGGTATCAGACCGATCCCGCCACCATGGCGGTCTTTCGCGAGCTCATACTCCGCGACGACCCCGCCTGGCGCGCGGCACTGCGGGCATACAAAAAGCAAGACCGCTTTGTGCTCGAGGACGAGCGCTACAAGCGCAGCCGCTTCCCGGATGAGACGCCGGAGCGGCGCGAGTGGCTGGATCTCAAGAGCATCTGCCTCACGCACAACGAGCCTGACCTGGAGCCGCTCTTCTCCGACGGCCTTGCCGGGTTGCTGGCGGAGGACTTCAAGCGCATCACGCCGGCCTACGAGCTCTTTCTCAAGGCCGTTGCCGAGGCGGGCGCGCCCCGCGTTCGATAGGAACTCCGGCAGGTAACAGGAGGGATAAAGATGTGGCTTTTCGCGGCGGTGCTCTCCGCCTTCTTCGCCGGCGTCACTGCGGTGCTCGCCAAGTGTGGCATCAAAAAGACGGACTCCGACCTCGCCACCGCGCTGAGGACCATCGTGGTGCTGGTTTTCTCGTGGATCATGGTCTTTGTGGTCGGATCTCAGGATACGATAAGTCAGATATCGCCGAGGTCGCTGCTCTTCCTGGTGCTCTCCGGGCTGGCAACGGGCGCCTCGTGGCTCTGCTACTTCAAGGCCTTGTCGCTCGCTGACGTTAACAAGGTCGCACCCATAGATAAGTCCAGCACGATACTGACGGTGCTCATAGCCATCGTCTGCTTCTCGGAGACGGAGCACCTTGCCGTCAAGCTGGTGGGCACGGCGCTGCTCGCCGTGGGCATCTACCTCATGGTGGAACGCAAAGCCGTGACCGGCGGGCAGGAGTCCGGCGGGCGGTGGCTCGTCTACGCGGTGTTCTCCGCCGTCTTTGCGGCGCTCACGTCCATACTCGCCAAGGTCGGCATCGAGGGCATCGAGTCCAACCTCGGCACAGCCATACGCACGGTCGTGGTGCTGATAATGGCCTGGGTCGTCGTTCTCGTGAAGGGCAAGCAGGGGCAGCTCAGGGAGCTCGACAGGCGCGAGGCTCTCTTTATCGGCCTCTCCGGTATAGCCACCGGCGCGTCCTGGCTCTGCTACTACTACGCCATCCAGAACGGAGTGGTCAGCGTCGTAGTGCCCATAGACAAGATGAGCATACTCGTGACGGTGATCTTCTCCTATCTTTTCCTCAAGGAAAAGGTCAGCCGCAAGGCCGCAGCCGGCCTGGTGCTCATGCTCTGCGGCACGCTGCTCATGGCCATCTGGAGCTGAGCATCCCGCGCAGCAGATGGAAAAGGCCCCCTGCCTTTGCAGGGGGCCTTTCCTTATATGTGGAGGTCTCAGATGAGCTTTTTCTCGCGCAGCTCGGCGATCTTGGCGTCGTCGTAGCCGAGGATGGTCTTGAGGATGTTGTCCGTATCCTGGCCCATGCTGGGGGCGCCGCGCCAGATCTGGCCCGGGGTCTCGCTCATCTTCGGGGCGATGCCGAAGGCCTCGATCTCGCTGTTGCAGGTCTGGTCGACATACTTGACCCAGTCGCCACGGGAACGGAAGTGCTCGTTCTCGTAGGCGGACTTGGCGGTGTTGACGGTGGCGCACGGGACGCGGGCAGCCTCCATGATGCTCTCTATCTCCTTCGCATCGTGGCTGGCGCACCACTCGATGACTTTGGCGTTGAGCTCCTGGCCCTTTTCGGAGGCGACGGCCTCGGGACCGGAGGAGCAGTCCTTGTAGTTGAAGTACTCAAGGTCGAGGCCCATGGCCGGGATGCAGCGGTTATACACGCCGGGGCCGAAGGCGCCGACGGCGACAAGGAATCCGTCCTTGCTCTTGAAGAGGTTGTAGGGCTGGAAGGCGGGGTTGAAGTTGCCGCTGCGCTCGCCGACTATGCCGGCCATGGTGTAGGCTGTATAGGTGCCGCACATGTACTGGGCCATGGCCTCGAACTGCGCGACGTCGACGACCTGGCCCTTGCCGGTCTTCTGGGCGTAGATGTAGCCGGAGAGGGCGGCGAACAGGGTGGCGAAGGCAGAGACGTAGTCGTTGGTGTAGGGCTTGGCGATGGCGGGGTCGCGGTCGGCGTCGCCCTGGAGGTAGAGCCAGCCGGAGAAGGCCTGGCCTATCATGTCGTAGCTCGCGCGGTTGCAGACGCTGGGGATGCCGCCGAACTCCTTGTGGCCCATGCCGCTGACGTGGACGATGACCAGCTTCGGGTTGACCTTGAGCAGCTCCTCGTCATAGATGCCCAGCTTCTCGAGCCAGACCATGTTCTCCATGAAGATATCGGCTTCCTTTATGAGGCCGTAGAATATCTCCTTGACCTCCTCATGCTTGAGGTTCAGCTCCAGGGCCATGGCCAGCTTGTTGCGCGCGTTCTGGGCCCAGGCGGTGGAGACCTTCTTGCCGTTCACCTCGGCAAAGGGAGCCAGCATACGCAGCGTATCGCCGACGCCGGGGCGCTCTATCTGGATGACCTCGGCGCCGAAGTCGGCCAGCATCGTGGCCGCGAAGGGCATGGCGACAAGGGAGCCGGAGCAGACGACGCGCATACCCGCGAAGGGGCCGTACTCGGGGATTATAAACTTGCGTTCACTCATGATACTGCACTCCTTTATTATTATTCGCTTATTTGGCCTTTCTGCGCTCTATCTCGTCGATGACGGCGGGAATGAGCTTTCGGTAATCTACAACGGCGCCGTAGTGCGAGACGTCGTATATGGGCGCCGAGGCGGTGTGGTTGATGCTCATGATGCAGCCCGCGTTCTGCATGCCGGCAAGGTACTGGACCGAGCCGGAGATGGCGACGTTGAGGATGAACTTCGGCTTGACGGTGGTGCCGCTCTGGCCTATCTGCTCCTCGTGAGGCATCCAGCCGTTGTCGCAGAGCGGTCTGGAGCAGGCGAGCTCGCCGCCCAGCAGGCCCGCCAGCTTACGCAGCTGCTCGAGGTCCTCCTCGCTCTTTATGCCGCGGCCGCCGGCGACCAGCACCTCGCACTCGTCGATGGGCTTGCCGTCGTAGACCTTCTTGGTGCTCTCGACGACGACATAGTCGGCATCGGGCTCCACGTCCACGGTCTCGGTGATGAGCTCGCCAGTCGCGCCCTCCTTGGGCTCGAAGGGCTCGAACACGCGCGGGTGGACGGTGACCATCTGCGGGCGCTTTTCCGGTATGGCGATGTGGCTGAGGATGTTACCGCCGAAGTTCGGCGTGGTCTGGACGAAGGTGCCCTCCTCGTCGACGTCGAGGTCGATGGCGTCGGCCGTCAGGCCGGTGCGCAGGGAGCACATGACGCGGGGCGCCACGTCGCGGCCCTGGACCGAGGCGGCGAAGAGGAAGATGGAAGGCTTGCGCTTTTCGCAAAGCTGCACCAGCGCCTTCTCGTATGGCCGGGCACTGTACTGTGCGAGGGCGTCGTTCTCAGCCACGATGACCTTCTCCGCGCCGTAGGCGAAGAGCGTAGGCGCGAGGCCCGCAACGCCGCTGCCCAGCAGCACGGCGACGACCGCGTCTCCCCCGCCGAGCTTGGCCTTCAGGTCATGCGCCTTGGCCAGCAGCTCGAAGGTGGTGCCGGAGAGGACGCCGTCCTCCTGCTCGGCGAACACCCATATGTCCTTGTACGCTTCTTTTCCCATGGATGCCGCCTCCTTCATATCAGATGCTCGGCTTCGAGCGTGTCTACTATCGCCTTGGCCATCTCTTCAACGCTGCCCTCAAAGAACTTGGTGTCCGTATTCCGCTTGGGCGGGGCGAACACGCGCTTGTTTATGGACGGCGAGCCGGGGATACCTATCATATCCGGCTCGCAGCCGAGGTCGGCGGCGTTCCAGACGTGGCGGGGCTTCTTGAGGGCCTTCATGATGTTTATGGGGGTCGGGTAGCGCGGCTCGTTGGCCTCTGCGCAGACGGTGATGAGAGCCGGGAGCTTGACGCGGACCTTCTCTGTGCGGTCGGGCAGCAGCCTCTCGCAGAGGGCCCAGCCGTCCTCGATCTCCACCTCGCCGCAGAGGGTGACCTGCGGGATGCCGAGGAAGGCGGCGATGATGGGGCCGGTCTGCGCAGTCTCGGCGTCGGTGGCATGGCGGCCGCAGATGAGCAGGTCGTAATCGCCCAGCTTCTCCGCCGCCTTGGCGAGCGGATAGCCCGTGGCCAGCGTGTCGGCGCCGCCGAGGGCGCGGTCGGAGAGCAGCGCGGACTCGTCGCAGCCCGTGGCCAGCGCCTTTTTGAGCACTTCTTCCGCCTGCGGGGGGCCCATGCTCACGGCGGTGACTGTGCCGCCGCACTTCTCCTTGAGCCTGAGCGCCGCCTCCACCGCGTTGGCGTCGAGGGGGTTCATGATGCTCTGCACGCCCTCACGCTGGAGGTTGCCGGTCTTGGGGTCGAGCTTCACATCGTCCGTATCCGGGACCTGTTTGACAAAAACTATGATCTTCATCTTATTTCTCTCTCGCTCCGTCTTATTTCTGGGCCAGCACGGTGCCGCCGATGAGCATGCGGAGGATCTCGTTGGTGCCCTCGCCTATCTCAAGCAGCTTGGCGTCGCGCACGAAGCGCTCCACGTGGTACTCCTTGCTGTAACCGTTGCCGCCGAGGACCTGCTGGCACTCAAGGCATATCTGCGTGCAGTGCGTTCCGGCGAAGAGCTTGGTCTGCGCGGCCTCGAGGGTGTGGCGCTTGCCCTCCACCTTCATGCGGGCGGTGTCGTAGGTCATGAGCTCCATGGCGCGGATCTCGGCGGACATGTCCGCAAACTTGAACTGGATGCCCTCGAACTTGCCGATGGGCTTGCCGAAAGCGGTGCGCTCGTTGGCGTAGTTCTTGGCGATGGTCATGGCGTGCTCGGCGAGGCCGGCCGCGATGGCGCCGATGCTGATACGCGCGCCGTCCAGGGCCTGCATGGCCATCTTGAAGCCCATGCCCTGAGCACCGAGCAGCGCGTCCGCCGGCAGGTGGATGTTGTCGAAGGAGAGCTCGCAGGTGGCGCTGCCGCGCATGCCCATCTTGTCCTCGAACTTGCCTATGGTCAGGCCCTCGGCGTCCTTCGGAACGATGAAGGCGGAGATGCCGCGGGAGCCAGCCTCGGGGTCGGTCTTGGCGAGGATTATGTAGTAGTCGGCGACGCCGGAGTTGGTGATCCAGGCCTTGCCGCCGTTGAGTATCCAGCCGCCGTCGTCAGCGGGGACCACGGTGGACTTGATGCCGGCCGCGTCGGAGCCCGCGCAGGACTCGGTAAGACCGAAGGCAAAGATCTTGCCCTGCGCCGCCTGGGGCAGGTACTTATCCTTCTGCGCCTCGGTGCCGTGGTAGAGGATGAGGTCGGCGGCCAGCCAGTTGGCGTCCAGGAACAAAGCCTCGGAAGCGCTGCCCTTGGCTATCTCGTGGATGACTATGATGCTGGTGACTGCGTCCCCGCCGCCCCCGCCGTACTTCTCGTCCAGGTGTATTCCCATGAGGCCGGCCTGCGTCAGCTTCTTGTGCAGCTCGTAATCAAAGCCGTTCTCGTCCATCCATTTGTCACGGGGTTCGACTTCCTTCTTGGTAAATTCCCTTACCATATCGCGGATCATAATTTGCTCTTCCGTGAAGTTGAACGTCATGTCTATTCCTCCCGTTAATTTAGTATCGCTACCCTGTCCGGGGCTGCTTGCAGCTTGATTATCTTATTTTTGTCATTCAAACTCAATTAAGAATGATGCTGCATATCCCATATTTCTTGCTCCGTTAAATAGTTGACTATTTCAAAATAGCAAGATATAGAGTTTTACGGCAACATTCCATTGTGGGCCTCTGGAAAGGTCATAATTTATTCATTTTTAAATAGTTGACGATATTGTGCAAATAATTTATAATGAACTTGTATAAAAAAACGAAGCTGCTTTGAAGCACCGACGGCGGTCTGCACTTCGTCCCAGGCCCGGTGTCCTGGAGCCTGCTTTTTAATCGTGCTAAGTCAGCTTCGTATTTTTCTCTATATTTTGCTTTGATATGCGAAGGGAGGCGGACGCCTTCATCGGAAGAAATTATCTCGTTGCCGACAGCGCCGCGGGCGAGGAAGAGTACCTCGAGGCCTTTCTTGACATGGCGATAGAGCCCGAGGACCGCGCCGAGAGCGCGGGCGGAGAGGAGGAGTATCTCGAGCTCTTCATGGCCCACTCAATGGAGGAGGGAGACGATTTCCACGAGGTCATGTCCCCGTCCTCCTCCGACGCAGGGCTGGAGATAAAGTATTCGCGCTTCGTCTCCTCCTACAACCAGCTTGACCCAGGCTCCGGCATCGGTCTCATACGTCTCTCATCCGCCGTGCTCTCCACCAGCGGCATCAACGTCTACTCTGAGGACGCCACACTGCTCTGCTATTCCCTGCTTGGTGAGGGCGAGATAGTCGTCGACGGGCGGGGTATAAAGTGCCGGAAATACGACTGCGTCTGGCTCGACTGCAGCCGCCGGGCGCACTACCGCGCCAGCCCCGGCCAGGTCTGGGAGTGCGCTTTTGTCCGCGTACAGGGACGGATGAGCTCCCACCTCTTTGCCGAGACCTGCCGCAGGCTCAGGGAGGAGGGCATCATACAGCTCACATTCGGCGCGGGCTCGCGCTTCCGCTCGCTCATCTGGCAGCTGCTCAGTGTGCGGACCGATTCGAGCCCCGACCCGGACTCCGTCTTTGCCCACCTGCTGCTGAGTCTCTTTGTGGAGGTGGACCTCGCTGTCGTGGGTTCCTCGGCAAAGCAGGTCATAGTACCCGACATCATCGTCGCCATTCAGAGCTATCTGGACCGCAATTATAGCCGTAACATCTCCCTCGACGACCTCTCGCGAATCTTCAGCATCAGCAAGTTCCACATGTCCCGTGAGTTCAAGCGATACGTCGGCAAGAGCCCGAACGACTACCTCATCGGCATCCGCCTGGACAAGGCGAAGGTGCTGCTGGTGGACTCGCGCCGCTCCATCGCCGAGATCGGCCAGCTGGTAGGCATCCCGAACACGAACCACTTCCTCTACCTCTTCAAGAGCCGCGAGAGCATCACACCCTCGGCCTTCCGCAAGCAGAGGATATGAAATATCCCCGGTGCGGTTTCGCACCGGGGATATTTCCGTTTCTGTCAGCGCCTTTTTGTGGAGGCGCGGATTATCAGGTTTGAGGCCGTGGCGTATGTCTGGGTCTGGAAGTTCGGGCGGCGTATGCCGTCGGCGAGGAGCTTGGCCGCCTGGGCGCCCATATCGCGGACGTCTATGTCCACCACCGTGAGCTCAGGGCTCGTGAAGCGGGAATAGGGGTAGTCGTCAAAGGTCATAACCGCCGCGTCCTGCGGGATGCGCAGCTTCAGCTCCTCGAGCGCGGCGACGCAGCCGAGCGCAACGAGGTTGTTTGCGCAGACGATGGCGTCCGGCGCTGGGCGTGCGCTCATCAGGCCCAGCGTCATGCGCCGGCCCTCGGCGCGCGTGCTCTCGCCCAGCCAGATATAGCTCTCGGGCAGCTCCCGTCCGGCGCTCTCAAGGCCCTGGCGCACGCCCTCCAGCCTGTGAGCCGAGATCATGTCGTGCTCGCTGCCGCCGATGAAGGCAATGCGGCGGTAGCCCTCGTCCATGAGGTGCGCCGCGGCGGTCATGCCGGAGAAGACGTTGTTGATGTCTATCCAGCACACCTGGCTCTCGAAATTGGGCAGGCCCAGCACTATGTGCGGGAAGCGCGTGCGCGTGAGCAGCGCCGCAAGCGGGCGGCTCATCACCGAGGCATGGACCGCAAGCCCGTCGCAGCCGCGGCGGTTTATGAGCTCCGCGGCCAGCTCGCTGGCCTCCGTCGTGTCGGTGGAGCGCAGTGTAAGCGAGTAGCCCCGGGCGCGCAGGCCCTCCTCCAGGCCGGAGATCATCTCAAAGAGGTGAGGGTTCTCAAAGGCGGTGTTGGGCCGGAGCTCCGCGAGGCAGACCACCGCGCGGGTCGAGCCCCGGGCAAAGCTCTGGGCGCTGGCGCTGGGATAATAGCCCAGCTCGCGCATGACGGCACGCACGCGCTCCGCCGTGGCCTCAGAGATGCTGTAATGCCCGTTTATGACCTTGGACACCGTGGATATAGAAGTCCCCGCGGCCTTTGCCACGTCCTTTATCGTGACGGCCAAGGCGCCCTACCCCCTCTCGATGGAAACTGCAAAGCCGTACGGCTCTATTTTACCACCGATGAGGCCCTCAGACCAGAGCATCTCTCCCGCGGAAGCAAAGTTTTCTGTTCTTTCCGAACAGTTGAGCGCCACGGTCACGCGCTCGCCTTCATATTCCCGCGCGAAGGCGAAGAGACCGCTGCCCCGCTCGGCGCTGAGCGTGCGGAACTCGCCCCTTTGCAGCGGCGCGAGCGTGCGGCGCAATGCGATGGCACGCTTGTAGAACGCGAGACTCTCAGCGCTCCCGCCCTGCCAGGGCATGGGGCTGCGGTAGTCGGCCTCCAGCACGCCCGTGATACCCAGCTCGTCGCCGTAGAACACGCTGGGCATGCCGGGGAAGCACATCTGAAAGAGCACGGCGAGGCGCTGCCGCCGCTCATCGCCCCCGCAGAGGGAGAGAAAGCGGCTCACGTCGTGGCTGTCCAGCACGCCGAGCTGCGCCGCGACGAGCTGCTTGCGGTAGCGCACGAGCATATCCGTGCAGCGGCCGGAGAAGGTATAGGCGTCCTCGCTCATCTCGGCGAAAAAGCGGCGGCAGTGGCGGCGAAGCTCATAATTCATGCAGGAGTCGAACATGCTCCCGTCCAGCCAGTGGCCCGCACTCTCCCAGACCTCGCCTATTAGCAGCGCGTCCGGGTTAACGGCCTTGACCCGCCGGCGGAACTCGCGCCAGAAGGCGTCGTCCACCTCGCTTGCCACGTCAAGCCGCCAGCCGTCGATGCCGAATTCGCGAACCCAGTACTCGCCCACGGCGCAGAAATACTCCCTGACCTCGGGGTTCGCCGTGTTGAGCTTGGGCATGAGCCGCTCGTAGCCGAAGCACTCGTAGCCCGGTATCGCCTCCGGGTCGTCCGGGCGCACGACGGGGAAGCTCAGGCGGTAGAACCAGTCCGCGTACGCTGAACTCTCCCCCTTTAGCACCACGTCCTCAAAGGCGAAGAAGCGCCAGCCGCAGTGGTTGAACACGCCGTCGATGATGACGCGCATGCCCATGCCGTGCGCCGTGTCTACCAGCTCGCGGAAGTCCTCGTCGGTGCCAAAGCAGGGGTCGATGTGGTAGTAGTCGATGAGGTCGTACTTGTGATACTCCCCCGCGGCGAAGACGGGGTTCAAATAGATGCAGTTCACGCCGAGGTCGGCGAGGTAGTCAAGGTTTTCGGTAACGCCGCGTATTGTGCCGCCGAGCTTGCCGTGCGTGACGAGGCCGCCGAAATCGCGCTCGGTGGGCTCGAGGCTGATATGCCGCCTCGAGGTGGCAAAGCTGTCCGGGAAGATGTTGTACACCACGGCCCCGTGCACCCAGTCCGGCACGCGGGCGATGTCCGCGCGGTGGTTGAAGGGCGGCTTGAAGTATTCGGAGCGGTCGTCCACCAGATGGTCGGTGAACACGCCGCCGTAGTAATAGCAGCTCTCGGAGCCGTCGAAGAGCTCGAAGTGGTAGAAGATGCGGTGGTAGGGGCTCTCGAGCGTGAGCTCCCAGTAGTCGTGGTACTCGTCGGAGAGCACGCGCTCCATCGGCTCGGGGAACCAGTCTATGGGCGTCTTGCGGCACGCGGTGTCGCCGTACCAGAGCGTGACGCGTTCGAGGTCGCCGCGGGCCGAGCGCAGGCGGATGACTATGCGTTTTTCGTCCAGCCCATGGGCGTATTCGGACATGGGTATGTGCAAAATGGCGTCTTTTTTCATACTTATCCTTTCACGCCTCCCGCGGTCAGGCCGGAGGTCATGTGCTTCTGGGAGAGGAAGAAGATGATGAGCACAGGCAGCGACACGATTATGGACGCCGCCGCAAACACGGGCCAGGAGCCGCTCGTCTCCGTGGCTTGGAGGGCGTAGAGTCCCGCGGCCAGGGTGTAATTCGCCTCGCCGGTCATGAAGGTAGTGGCGTATATGTACTCGTTCCAGACGTAGATGAGCACCATTAGCGCCGTGACGATGACGCTGGGCTTTGCAAGCGGCAGTACGATGCGGGTCACGACCTGCAGATCCGACGCCCCATCCATGCGCGCTGCTTCCTCGATCTCTATGGGCACGGTGTCGAAGTAGCCCTTCATATTCCAGAGGCTGAAGACGGCCATGGTGCCGGTGTAGACGATGATGAGGCCGAGGCGGTGGTTGATGAGGCCCATGGGCCGCAGAAGGCGGTAGACCGCGAACATGCTCAATATGGCCGGGAAGGAATTGAGCAGCACCAGCCAGCGCAGCACCAGCCGCCGCCCGGGGAAGCTCCGGCGCGAGAAGCAGTAGGCCGCCGGCACCGCCGCCGCAAGCGAGATGGCCACCGTCGCCACGGCGAGGATTATGCTGTTGCCGAACCAGGTCATGATGTCCTCGCCCGTGAACACCTGCAAGTAGTTGTCCAGCGTAAAGTCCTTCGGGATGAAGGAGAAGTCGGAGCTCAAGAGTGCGTTCTGCCCGTTGAACGAGACGCTCAGCGCGTAGAGGATGGGTATGAGCGTCACGAAGCAGAGCACGATGAAAAAGAGGTTCAGCACCGTGAGCCCCAGGCCCTCGCGCAGCTTTTTGCCTCTCATCTCTCCCCCTCCCCTCCGAGCTGATACCGCGCCGAAAATGCGAGCAGCAGCAGGAATATGATTATGGATATGGCCGAGCTGTAGCCGTAGTTGTTCGTGATAAAGGCGTTCTCATAGGCGTAGGTCAGTATCGTGTGCAGCCCGGAGCCGGTCTTGGCGCCCATCTGCTGGGTGAGCAGATAGATGACGTCGAACTGCTTGAAGGTCGTGAACACGGTTATTATGACCGCGGGCGCTATGATGGGCTTTATGGCCGGGATGGTGATGCTCACGGAGCGCTGGAACCAGTTGGCCCCGTCGAGCAGCGCGCTCTCGTAATAGCTGCGGTCGATACTCTGCATCGCGCCGTCCATTATCATCAGCATGAAGGGCAGCGCCAGCCAGAGGTTCACCACCGTGCAGCAGATGAAGGCCGAGACGTCATTCGCGAGCCAGCGCTGCGCCTCCAGCCCCAGCTTCTCCATCCACTGGTTCAAAAGGCCGAACTCGGTGTTGAACATGCCCGTCTTCCAAAGCAGGATGGAGACGTAGCCCGGCATGGCCCAGGGGAACATGAGCAGCGTCTTGTAGAGCTTGCGGGCCCGGAGCTTTTGTATGTTCAGCAGACTCGCCAGCACAAAGGCGAGCACGAGCTGTATCGCCATGTTCACGATGGTCCACAGCACCGTATTTATGAGCGCCGAGAGAAAGCCCGAGTCGAACACGAAGAGCGCCTTCATGTAGTTGTCGAGGCCGATTATCGTGAAGTCGAACCAGTGGTAGACGTTCATATTCGTCAGCGAGATGAAAAACGTATAGAGTATCGGGAAAACGACGATGAGCGCGATAAGCGCCAGCGAGGGGGCCGACCAGAGGTAGCTCTTGAGCCAGCCCCGGCGCTGTTTTTTCAGTCTCTCGTCCATCACTGCATGTTGGCGATGAGGCTCTCGGCCTCGGAGAGCGCCTCGTCAAAGGCGGCGTCCACGTCCTCGCCGGAGAGGTTCACGTCGGTGAGGAGGTTGCTCACGACCGTCCACATGACGTCCATCTCGGGGATGTTCGGCATGGGGATGGCGATCTCCGCCGTGCTGCGCATGGCCTGCACCAGCTCGTCGTTTGCGACCTGCTCATCGTCGTAGCAGTCCGCGTTCGCGGGGGCGCAGCCGCTCGCGAGGGCGAGGTCTATACCTATGTCCGCGCCGCAGAGGGCCTCGAGCACGGTCTTTACCGCCTTGGTCTTGTTCTCAGCGGCGTATTTGAGCACCTGCACGCCCTGTACGCCCGAATAGGGCGCAAGAGCCTCGCCCGTCTCGTCCACCGTGGGCATGGGCGCTATGCCGAGGTCGATGCCCGCCTCACGCGCGCTGGGCACCATCCAGGGCCCGCCGATGGTCGAGTCCGCCTTGCCCTCGAGGAACAGGGTGTTCACCGTCGAATACTCCGTCTCACCCGGCATGAGCGCCACGAACTTGAGGTGATAGCGCAGCGCAGCCTTTACCGCCTCCGGGTCCGGGAAGGGCGTGCCGTCCTCTGAGATGATGGAGCCGCCGAAGCCGTGTATCCAGGCCGCCGAGTAATAGGCCGTCGAGTGCTGCTCCACAAAGCCGTAGCGCCCGCGTCCGGTGTTGGCCTCCATGTAGGCATAGAGTTCCTCCGTCGTCGCCGGGACCTGGTCGTCCTGCATATAGCGGCGGTTGTACATGAAGAGCAGCGTCTCAAAATAGAGCGGCAGCTGATAGAGCGTGCCCTTGTACGTCGCCGCCTCTATCGTCATGGGCAGCCAGTCGTCGAGCGCGCCCTCGGGCAGCAGGGTATTCACGTCCGCGAGTATGCCCATCTCGGCAAAGACGCCTATCTTGTCGTGTGCGAAGATGAACATGTCCGGCGCGGAGGACGGGTCGTTGCCCACGAGCTTGAGCGAATCCGTGAGACTGGTCTTTTTCTCGAACACGACCTCCACGTCCGGCGCTGCCTCGGCGAGGTAGGCCGAGAGTGCCTCGACGACGGCGTCCTCCTTATCGTGCCAGATGACGAGCTTGTTTGTGTCCACGCTCCCGCCGCCGCAGGCCGCGAGCGGCACGAGCAGCGCGGCGATGAGCAGTATTGAAACTATCCTTTTCATTACATACCTCCAAAACCCGGATGGGCGGGCGCGGTTTACCACGCCCGCCCGCTTTGCGGAGCCGCTTTAATCCTTCTTTTTCTTCTTGGATACTACCACAGCCACGACGATTACCGCAACAACGACGACGGCGACTATTATCCAGGTCACAGCGCTGCTGCCGCCCTCGGCCTCAGCAGGGGCCTCGGAGGTCTCCGGGCTGGCTTCGGGAGTCGCCGTTGGCTCCGTCTCGGCCGCGTCGCCCGTGGGCTGCTCATAGCTTACAGAAGCGTTCTCGGCGTCGGTGACGACGACCCAGACGTCCTTGCCGGTCTCAACGGAGAGGTCTGTGGTCTGGACGCCGCCCTCGTTGGCGTTGATGATGACGGAGTTTATCCATCCGGGGGCCTCAAGGGCGTACCAGCCGTCGGCCTCGGTCATGGCCTCGCCGGGCCAGTTGGCGAAGGCGTTGGTGCCGTCAGGAGCGCTCCAGGCCCAGAGGCAGGGTCCCTCCCAGTCGGCGGGCACCTGGGCGTAGACGGTTATGTTCTCCACTCCGGCGGTCTCCGGGTCCTCGTAGGCGAGCTCGTAGCTCAGATCGTCGTAGACGGTTATCCAGAGCTCCTTGGGCTCGATGGCGACGTCCTCGGTCTGCACCTCGCCCTCGTTGCCGCTGACGATGATGCTGTTGACCCAGTTGGGCACGCGGGCGCTGAACCAGCCGTTCTCGTTCTCGGTCATGGCCTTGCCGGGCCAGGCGTCAAAGGCGTTGGTGCCGTCCGGGTCGAGCCAGGCCCAGAGGTTGACGGTCTTCCACTCCAGCGGGACGTAGGCGTGGACGGTTATCTTCTCGACGTACTCGGGGATGTCGGCGTCCACCTGCGCGTCATAGCTGACGGCCGCCGTGTTGTCGTCCGCCACGGTTATCCAGGCGGCCTTGCCCGCCTCGACCACCACGCCCTCGGTCTGCACCGCGCCGGCGTTGGCGTTGACAATTATGTTCTGGACGAAGCTGGGGACATAGCAGTAGTACCAGCCGGTGTCGCCGAGGGGATCGGCCTCCTCGCCCGGCCAGGCGGCAAAGGCGTTGGTGCCGTCGTCGGCCCAGGCCCAGAGGCAGGGCGCCTCCCAGCCCTCGGGCACGCTGATGCAGACGGGGACCATCTCCTCCCCCTCTGCCAGCGCCGCCGTGCCCAGCGAGAACAGGCAGACGAGCGCCACAAGAATTGCAAACAGCTTTTTCATTTCATGACCTCCGTTTTCACATTTTAATGCAGGAAATTCAAACCTTGGTGAAATAGTATCACCCGCAAAGTCAAGGCGTCAACGAAGATTTAGGAAAGTGTTTTCTTTGACTGGCACGCAAAAATCCACAATATTTATTGTGCTTATTTGTGGTATTTGCCGCGCTTCATTGTTCTTTTTTTTTTTTTTTTCACAACTCAAGTTCAGAACTCCAGAAACCAAAAAGAAAATATTTTCGCAACTTTTGGCTGAGCATGACAAAAGCGGAGCCCGGTTTTCCCTGGCTCCGCCGAATAACAAAAGTTAAGTTTTCTCACAGCGTCTCTCCCAGCAGGGCACGCACGACATTTGCGGCCGGGAAGTCCTTTTTCCCCGTGCCATAGCCTGCGGCCTCCACGCGCATGGCGGGCAGGCGGCAGAACTCGTCCACAAAGTGCCTAAGCAGCGCCGCCCCCGTGGGCGTGCACAGCTCACCGGCCACCTCCCCCGAATAGATCGGCACGCCGCGCAGCAGCCTCTCCGTGGCCGGGGCAGGCACTGGAAGCAGCCCGTGCGCACAGCTCACCAGCCCGCTGCCCACGTTCACAGGCGAGGCGCAGACACGTTCCGGCGCAAGCTCGTTCATCAGGAGACACACGCCCAGCACGTCGGCCAGAGCGTCCAGCGTGCCGAGTTCGTGGAAGTGGATGTTCTCCACCGGCTTGCCGTGTACGCAGCTCTCGGCCTCGGCCACAAGACCGAACACACTTTTGGCGTCTGACTTTACCTCGTCAGGGATGTCCATTGCCTCTATCATGCCGCAGATCTCGCCGACGCTGGTATGGTGGTGGGAATGGTGATGACCGTGGTGCTCGTGCTCATGGGCGTGCTCGTCCTCCTCCCTGCCGTTTACGGTCACGGTGACGTGCAGGCCGGAGATGCCGCACTTCTCATCCCGCGCGCAGGAGAGCTGTGCCCGTCCGCCGAGTAGGGCGTTCATGCGCTCAACAAAGCTTTCAGGCTCCGGCAACAGCGACAGCAGCGCACCCGTGAGCATGTCGCCCGCCGCGCCCATAAAGCAGTCCAAATAGAGCAGTTTCATCGTTCTCCCCCTCTCATTCGCCGAGGTGGTTAATCATGCTGGCCATATAGCCCGCACCGAAGCCGTTGTCTATGTTCACGACGGAGACGCCGCTTGCGCAGGAGTTGAGCATGCTCAGCAGGGCCGCTATGCCGCCGAGGGAGGCACCGTAGCCTATGCTCGTCGGCACGGCAATGACCGGGCAGTCCGCGAGCCCGCCTATTACCGAGGGCAGGGCGCCCTCCATACCCGCCACGGCGATTATGACTTTGGCGCTCATGACGTACTCCATGTTGCCCAGCAGCCGGTGGATGCCGGACACGCCGACGTCGTAGAGACGCTGCACCTCGTTGCCGAGCGCCTCAGCCGTGACGGCAGCCTCCTCTGCGACAGGGATGTCGCTCGTGCCGCCCGTGGCGACCAGGATCTTGCCCATGCCCGAGGGCTCCGGAACCTTGCCAAGCAGGCCGGTGCGCGCCAGCTCATTGTAGTCCATGGGCAGCTCCCGCGCTATAAAGTCCGCCTTTTCCTGCGAGAGCCGGGTTATGAGCACCGTGCTCTGGCCGTTTTCCAGCATTGTGCGCGCGATGCCGAGGATGTGCTCTTTCGTCTTGCCCTCGCCGTAGATGACCTCCGGCACGCCCTGGCGGATGCCGCGGTGGAAGTCCACGCGGGCGTAGCCGCCGACCTCGTGGAAGGGCTCGAGCTTGAGCTGCAGTGCCGCCTCGTCCGGCGTGACGCTCCCCGCGGCGACCGACTCCAGGAGGCGCGTAAGTTCCTGCTTATCCATATGCTATCCCTGCCTTACTGTTTAAAATAGCCGGGGCCGCCGACTTGTGCAGCCCCGGCCTGTGCCGTTTGATCAGTCGAGGTTGTAGACGACCTCGAAAGCCTCGCCAACGGCATCTATGACGTTGGCGGCCTTCTTGGCGCTTCCTATCTTGTAGACCTGCGCACCGAGGCCATAGAATTCGGAGACGTCGATGGGATTGGGCTTGAGACCGACGGAGATGACGGTGGTATCTGCACTCACGGTCTTCTTCTCGCCGTTGGCCACGGATTCAAGCTCGGCGCCTGAATCGGTGACGGCAACCAGCTTGTGTCCCGTGATGACCTCTATCTTCCTGTCCTCGATGAGGTCTCTGAGCATCATGCTGTGCTGCTGGGGCACGAAGTCGCTGCTGAGGATGTTGTCCAGAGCCTCGACCAGCGTCACCTTCTTGCCGTGGTTGGCTAGGTCGACCGCCGTCTCGCAGCCGACCATGCCGCCGCCGACAACGACAACGCTCTCGCCCACGGTCTTCTTGCCCTCGAGCACATCCACTGCAGAGGCGGCTTTCTCGATGCCGGCGATGGACTGAGGCATCACGGGCGAAGCGCCGGTGGCGAATATGATAACGTCGGCCTTTTTCTCCTCTACCAGCTCAGGTGTGACCTCGCTGTTCAGGTGGATGGGGACGTCGAGCTCCTTGAGCTCGCGGATGTACCAGTCGCGCAGGCCGTGGATGTCGGCCTTGAAATCGTGAGCGCCCGCGGCGTTGAGCTGGCCGCCGAGCGTGCTGCTCTTTTCGTAGACCTCAACGTTGTGGCCGCAGAGCTTGCCGGTGCGGGCGGCCTCCATGCCGCCGACGCCTGCGCCAACGATAATGATGTTCTTCGGTTCGGCTGCCTTCTTGGGACGGGTCAGCAGCTCGCGGTTGGCGCGCGGGTTGACGGCGCAGGTCTGGGGCAGGCCCTTTTCGAGCAGACGGCCTATGCAGCCCATGTTGCAGCCGATGCAGGGTCGGATCTTCTCGGGCGTGCCCATTTCGACCTTTCGGGCGAAATACGGGTCGGCGAGCGCCGGGCGCGAGAGCACAAAGCCGTCGCACATGCCCTTGTCCAGAGCGTCGGCGCAGAGGTAGGGGTCGCCCATGTGGGAACCGGCCAGGACGGGGATATTGACCGCCTTCTTGCACTCGGCGTAGAGCTCGAGGGCGTGGCCCTTGGGCATATAGCTCGGCGGGCAGGCGTGGTAGAAGGAGTCGTAGATGCCTACGTCCACACTCAGCGCGGCAAAGCCCATCTCCTCGAGCAGCTTGGCAATGCGAATGCCCTCCTCAAGCGTGCGGCCCGCCTCCTCGGAGCCGTCGAGAGAGGGCTTGTTCAGGGCCTTGATGTAGCTCTTGAGTCCGAGACGCATGGTCACAGGGTAGTCCGCGCCGCACTCCTGATGTATGCCGTCTATGGTTTCCTTGACGATGCGCAGACGGTTCTCTAGGGTACCGCCGTACTCGTCCTCGCGCTTGTTCGTGATGGACATCGCAAAGCAGTCGAGCAGATAGCCCCAGTGGAGCGCGTGGAAGTCGACGCCCGCGACGCCGGCAGACTTCATAATGGCCGCGGCCTTGACTATAGACTCCACCTTGGCCTTGATGTCGTCCTTGGTCATCTCGACGCTCTTGAACATGGAATACTTATAAACTTCAACGGCAGAGGGCGCGAGCATTGTCGGATAATTTCTGCCTGCGCCGAAGGTGAGCTGGGCAAAGAGCTTGGTGTCGTAAGCGGCGAGCCTCTCCGTCAATGCAGTGAAGGCGAGCCGGGCCGCATTGGGGTTATTCAGCATGCTCTTGCCCGCAACCTTATCTGAGGTCACATTGTCGGGCATCATGCAGCCGGTGAATATGGCGCCGAAGCCGCCCTTGGCACGCTCTACGAAGTACTCGATGTTCTCCGCCGTGGGCTCAGAGTAGGGGCCGTTGTTGTAGTCGATGCCCATGGGGCCCACAAAAAACCGGTTCTTTACGGTGACATTGCCTATGTTGATGGGTGTGAGAAGCTTCTTCATTTTTTCATCCATGTTTTAATCTCCTCGCTTATAAGATGATTTCCCCGCGCCCACGGCCTTCAACCCAGCCTGAATCCGGCGTTTCCGGCCCTGCGCTTAACCTCGTTTTCATCAAGCCCACAGGCCCTGAAGGGCATTAGCACGCCCAGCTCCTCGAGCAGGCGTATCTCCGGGTCGTCCTCCGCCAGGTCTGCGCAGGCGGCGTCGAAGAGCACGTCATATCCGTCGCGCAGCGCCGTATCCCGAATCCGGCATAGCAGCGCCGGCTCGTCCTCTCCGGGTTCACGGGCAAGGGGGCGCGCCTCCGCTCCCAGCGCTTTGGCGATGGAGACGGCGTATTTCAGAGATTCTTGGCTCTCTACCATGTAGGCCACGATATGTACCCGGCAGGCCGCCGCCGCATAGAGCAGATAGGCGGAGCAGAGACCGCCGCGGTATATGAGCGCGGCCTTTTTGTACGGCCTCAAAAATTCATGCAGCTCCATTGCCGTCTCCTCCCGATTCAGTGATCTCTTCGAGCTCAGCCATGAGCATTGGTACGAATATCTGCTTGGGGCAGCTGGACACGCATTTGAAGCAGCCGATGCAGGCGGAGGCCCGCTGCTCGGGCGGCAGAGACCTGTACTGCCTCACCAGCGCCTCGTCCCGCTGTACCCGGAGGTCGGTCAGGAGGCCGATGTAGAAGGGTATCTCCAGCCCGGCAGGGCAGACTCCCGCGCAGTGCGGGCAGTCCGTACACGGCGGGGCCTCCTCGATGTGCCGCAGCTTGCCGGCAACGTAGTAGAGCAGGCACTGTTCCTCCGGGCTGAGTTCCTTTCCGAGCAGGGAGGCCCGTATATATGCTGCCAGCTCGTCCTTGCAGCGCGTATTCACTATTGTAGCCGCCGTATCCTGAGCTTTGAGCCAGTTGACGCCCCAGTCGAGTGCTCCCTCGTCGGGCCGGGCTGAGCTCAGCTCGGCCTCAAATTCGGGCGGCAGACTCTCCAGCAGGCCGTGCCGCAGCGGCTCAGACGCTATGAGAGGAAGGCCGAAGTCTTTGAGGATACCGGCCTTTTCCCGCGCCCGCTGCAGCGACCAGTCCATGTAGTTGAACTGGATGCAGCAGAAGTCCAGACCCTGCCCATGCCTGTCCAAAAAATTCTTGAGCGCTCTGAAGCCGCCCGAGAACTGCACGCCAACATGTCCAACAGCACCCTGACGGCGCATTTCCTTGAGCGCCTCGAGCTGCCGCCCTTCGTCGTAAGCCGGGCCGGCGGTGGCCTCGTTGAGATTCGTGAGCATGAAGAAGTCAAAGCGGTCTATGCCAAGACTGAACCGCAGCCGTTCGAGCCAGGCCCCGGCGTCCGAGCCGCCGAGGCCGTAGATGTCGCAGCGGCCAAAAACACGGTAACTCTCCCTGGGGTACTTTCTGAGCGCGGCCACCACTCTCGGCTCTGCTTCAAAGGCGCCGACTCCGCCATTTATCGCGCAGTCCACCATTTCAGACATCTGGCCGCCGTACTTAGGCAGTGCGTCAGCCCCGAACCAGAGTTTCAGTTTTCTGCCTTGCTGCACTTTGCTTCCTCCTTGCGCCCCGCCAGTTATTCTATCTCAAGGCCCCTCTGCTTCATGTACTTGGGATATAGCTCCTCGTCCACCAGCTTGATTATACCGGGGGCCTTGCGTATCATCTCCTCAGCTATAGAGCGGGAGCAGTTCACGAAGCCGAAGCTGCCGTCGAAGATGAGGTAGCCGGCGCCGTTCGAGACCTTCGTTGAATATTCGATGGCCTCGGGCAGGGTCTTGCAGGACTTAAAGGTGGGCGTAAGGCTCAGATACCTTGAGAAGATGTCCTTTTTCGTGATGTTCTCCGTGAGCTCGTCGCCGACGAGGATAAAGGGCACGGGCGCCCCGGCGGGTAGGCCGTACCAGCACTGGTTGATGATGTAGGAGCGCAGGCCGGGCGCGACGGAGTCCACGGAGTCGTCGTCGAGGTCCATCTGGTCCTTGCTGAGGTGCAGCATGACGCCGCTGATGAGGCCGCCGCCGTGGACATAGTTGTGCCACCTGCCGCCCTCGACTATGACGTTTACGTTCTCGAGCTGGCGGTAGAGCTGTACGATGTAGGAATAGGTCCTGAGCAAGCTCGCGTCCAGGTGGTCGTCTATCTCGTAGAGGTCGTCCCCGGCGTAGACTCCGTTGATGCCCGAGGGTGAGGAGGTCAGGAAGCAGCCAAAAGCCCATTTGCTCTGCACGAAGTCAGAGTCGTAGATGGAGGTCGGGACGATTGAGGCAAGGTTGCTGGTCTGGCCGTGGAACTTGCCTATGGCCTCGTGGTACATGGAGCGGGTCTCAAAACGGGCCATGTTCATGGTAAAGGCCTTGAAAGACTTGCGGTACATCCTGTGGAGGTACAGCTCGCGCGGGTCGTCGTAGTAGGCGAGTATAAACTTGTCCGCGTCGTATACCTTCTCAAGGCCGTACATCGTGCCGATGCGGGTCTCGATGGGCACGGCCTTGTCATAGGCCCAGGAGTAGCCAACGTTGTTGTCGAATTCCTCGTTGAGGTTGTAGTACTCTATGGCCTCGGTGCACTCTCTGGGGGTACGCCACATTACGACGCGCAGGCGCAGGTCGATGCAGCCAGTGCGCTCGAGCACCACGTCGCGGATGGTCTTTATCATCTCAATGTAGGGCTTGCCCCCACACAGGCAGAAGCCGTGCTCGGCGCAGACGATGTTGACAGAGGTCTCGGGCGTGATGTCGCTCATGTCCACGTGCTCGAGGGCCTCGCGGGTCTTTTTCGCGATTATCGTGAGGTCGTCGCCGTCCCTCGTGTAGCAGGGCTCGGGCAGGCTGGGGAAAAGCTCTCTCAGATTGACGGAGACCATGTCGGGCAGGTCCCTCGCGTGCATTTCGGGGGTATTGCAGTAGACGGACGGCATATAGGTCGTCGGCTCCTGCACGGGATGGATGAGTTCATCGTAATTAATGCTCATTTTTTCATTGCCTCCTGACTTGCAATAAATTCAGACCATGCCTGTTCAAACTTTTCCTCGTCCCAGATGCGGTCCTGCGCCTTTTTGAGGTTGATGTGCGGGTCGTGCGCGCAGGCCTCGGAGTCGAGGTTGAAGAGCGTGACCTTGGGATAGTTCCAGCCACCGTTATCGGGGGGAGTCTGGGGATATCCGCAGGCCTCGAAGGCCGCGAGGGTGTTTGTGATGCAGTAGATGGAGCAGCCGCTGCGCACGCCGGTGGCCACGGTCAGGTCCGCGTAGGTGTGCGCACCCTTCAGAATGGCGCAGACTATCTCCCACATGGGGGTGAGGGAGCAGGGGCAGATCATGTCGAAGGGGTACTCATGTATCTTCTTGAGTACGTCGTGCACCTGCTGATAGAGCTCGGGCTCTATGGTCTGGGTAACAGCGTGGATGATGGGCTGGTCGAGCATCTTGAGCTCCACAGCGCCGTAGTTGCAGTGCTCCCAGCACATGCCGCAGTCGACGCAGCGCTCAGTGTCCACGGATGCCTTGCCCGAGCAGCGGTAGCAGCGTGCGGCCTCCGCCTGGAGCATCTCCTCGGTTAGGCCCAGGGCGACCTCTTCCTCGCTGTGTATGCGCTCCTTGGCGGGAAGGTTGCGCATCTTGCCGGCGGACTTGTAGTTTATCTTCTTCTCGCCCCTGGGCGGCAGCTCTATCTCCGCGCCCTGGTTGATGGAGGTGGTGAGACCCAGATACGCAGCTATCTTTTCCGCCGCGTGTTTGCCATCTGCTATAGCCTGTATTGCTGTGGCGGACCCCCTGGCGACGTCGCCGCCCGCGAACACGCCGGGCAGGGTGGTCATCATGTCGTCGTTGACAATAAGCTTGCCCCACTCGGTCATTTCAACCTCGTCCTTGCCGATGAAGGGGAAGTCGGAGTACTGGCTCACCGCCACTATGACGGTGTCGGCCTCGACCTCGAAGGTCTCGCCCTCTATCTTGACGGTGCCGCGGCGGCCCTTGGCGTCGCGCTCGCCCAGTGCCATCTTCGAGCACACTATCTTTTCGACCTTGCCGTTGCCCACGAATTCCTCGGGCGCGGACATGGTGATGAACTTGATGCCCTCCTCCTTGGCTTCCATGACCTCGCGCTGGTCGGCGGGCATGTCCACCTCGCGGCGGCGGTAGAGGACGGATACCTCCTCCGCGCCGAGGCGCAGGGCAGTGCGAGAGGCGTCCATCGCGGTGTTGCCGACGCCGATGACAACGACCTTCTTGCCTACAACCGGCTTCTTGCCGAGGTTCACGTCGCGCAGGAAGTCCAGGCCGTGGGTCACGCCGGGCAGATCCTCGCCCTTGACGCCGGCTTTCTTGGAGAACTGGGTACCGGTGGCTATGTATATGGCGTCACACTCGGACCGGAGCTCGTCAAAGCTCTTGTCGCGGCCTATCTCGGTGTTCAGGTGTATTTTCACGCCGACGGCCTCGATGGCCTTGACCTCGCGCTCGATGACGTCCTTGGGCAGCCTCCACTTGGGTATGCCAAAGGCGAGGACGCCGCCTGCCACAGGCGCGGAGTCGTACACGTCCACGGCATAGCCGCTCAGGGCCAGGTAATAGGCCGCGGTGAGGCCGCTGGGACCTGCGCCGATGATGCCGACTTTCTTGCCGTTGAGTGGCCACACGTTCTCTAGCTTGATGCCGTTTTCAAAGGCCTTGTCCGCCACGAAGCGCTTGATGTCCCGGATGGCGACGGAGCTGTCGTAGTTGTTGCGGTTGCATTCGCTCTGGCAGTTGTGGGTGCAGATGCGTCCGCAGACGGAGGGGAAGGGGTTGTCCCTTCTGATGAGGCGGTAGGAGTCCTCATACCTGCCGGCGGCGGCGAGGGCGATATAGCCGGAGACATTGATTCCGGCCGGGCAGGCCTTCTGGCAGGGGGATATGTAGCCCTCCTCGCCGACTCCAGCCCTCACCTTGATCGCCCCGGTGGGACAGTGCACCTCGCAGCTTCTGCATCCGACACACTTGTCCGCATTTACTGAGGATACGCGCTGAACAATTTTCATTTCTGCCTTCTCCTTCTCTACAATAATTTTTGGCTATTTAAAAAGGGGGATAGTATTAATTTCCGTGTGCGTGGTGTCCGGCCATCTTCTCTGTGAGCCGTGCCCTCAGGAGCTTTGCGAGACGCCCGGCAAGCACTTCCTTGCTCCACCCCTTCGTGATACCTTCTATGAGGCAATCCGCGCACAGCGCGACCTCGTCGTTGGGTCCCGGAAGGGCCACGAGCGTGGTGAAGCCCACCTGGCCCACGGCTATGCGTATTCCCTCTTTCCGGTGCCGCCCCTCGCCGACCTTGAACTTGGCTATATAGGGAGCAGCCGCCGCAGGGTCGAGGCGAAGTATGGCCTCAACGCTGAAATCCTTGTTTTCCGCCCCCACGCCGCCGGTCGTGATGAGAACGCCGTATCCGCCGTCCATCGCCCTGCGCAGCTTCCCGGCAAAGAGGTCCAGGTCATCTTTGAGCACCGGGCCGGCCTCCGCCGTGAATCCGGCCTCGGTTAGCTTGGATATCAGAAGCGGAGTGTTCGTATCCTCGATCTCACCGTCCTCGACCTCTGTACCGCTCGGGAAAACGATGGCCCGCTTTTTTATTATCTCAGTTATCTTTTCCGTGTTCTGCTGCCCGCGCTCAAGTCCGCTGAACATTTCGGTGGTCTCTTCCTCGTCCGCGACTATCCAGCCCAGCATGCCACGGGAAGAGATGCGCGTCTCGTCCGAGATAAAAACTCCGTCCGTCCGGGAGAGCCTGTCTAGGATGGCCCGCTCCTTGCCTATGAAGACCTTCGGATCTAGCTGCTTTTGCAGTATGTCCAGCGCCACGGAGCTGTCGCGCACGTCGATGACCAGCACGTCGTCCGGGTCTATGCCGAGTTCCTCCGCAACTATGTCGGAGATGACGTTCAGGTTACCGCGCTCGAGGCGTATGCCCTGGATGAGCAGCTCGCTCTTGTCCAGCAGGTCGTATTTGTGCCCGTGATCCTCGTCGGACTCGACCTTCACAACGTCCATGTGCATATCCAGCAGCGGCGCGTCTATGATGGCACGGCCCACGCCGACTATGTCCACGCCCAGTCCGCGCAGCTCCTCGAGCTGCGCGAAGCTGACGCCGCCGGCGTATGCGAGCTTCACGTCCCGGTATCCGAATTCTTCCTTCCAGCTCCTGAGCGCCGGGAGCAGCACTTCGCAAACCTTGCGTATGTCGGAGAGCCTGCCCGTATCGACAAACACGATATCCGCCCCGGCACTGACGGCCGAGAATGCCTCGCGGACTATGTCGCCGTTTTCGTATTTCCCGCGTATCTGGATGACCTTTTTCCTGTCGCCGAGCTGCTCGGCGGCCCTGAGACTCGACTGTATGCCACCGAGCATCTCCACGTAGTTCTTGTCGAGGTACACCATGGGCTCTTCACAGATTCGCACGCCCGCTCCGCCGGCCGTGACAGCGTCGCGTATGAGGGGTTTTATCTCACGTGGCAGTTTTTTCCACGAACCGCAGACAATGCGCATATCACCCGCCGCACGCACAAAGCGCGCCGCCGCCGTCGCAATACCGGAGGGCTTGAGCATCAGGCCCATCAGGTTATCCTCTGCCTTAGCGATCGCCTTTGGCGGGCCACAGAGCTCCATAACCAGGTCGCCTGCCATGAGCGCCGCTCCCTCGCAGGCCGCGTAGTTCACCGTGAGGCCAAGCTCCGCCGCCTTTGCCGCCGCTCGCTCCACGCCGGAGAGCACGCCGTCGCCGTCCGAAAAAATGCAGGCCGTTATCCGGCTGCGCGAAACCTGACTGAAGAGAATGTCCCTGATGTCTTCCATAAAAGAGCACCTCTGATAGTTAGTTAATTTAATGTCATTGTAATTACGATTATATCTAAAAAGCCGCGCATGAAAAAATGCCGTAACCGAAGGAATACCGGCGCAAACTGTATGGCAGCGCGGCCCAGCTGTCGATTTCGGCAAAGTGGACTCGCCGGAGGTGTGTAAAGTGTACAACACTTGCGTACTGCTGAGAGTTTTGGCGGCACAGACATGCAGAAAACGCAGGAATTCATTGAGAATTAACATGAAAACATTGGAACTCACGCTGCAGGTGGGGGATTTTGTGGTATAATGTAGGCAATAAACGCGCGGAGGTTTGAGAATGGACATACAGGATCTGCAATACTTCCTCACGGTCTGTGACTACAGAAGCATCACCAAAGCCGCCGAGGTGCTGCACATCTCCCAGCCAGCCCTGAGCAGGCGCATTCAGTACCTTGAGAACGAGTGCGGGGTAAAGCTCTTCATAAGAGGCCGGCGCTTTGTGGAGCTGACGCCCGCGGGGGAGCACTTTTCCATCAACGCGCGCAGCATAGTCGAGAGCCAGATCAAGGCGCTCAAGGAGCTTGAGTTTTACAAGCAAGACGCGGATATCCGCTTCGGCTTCGTGGCCGATATAAACATGAAGGGCGTGCTGAGGATACAGTCTATAAGCAGAAGGCTCCTGCCGGACACCAGCCTAGCCTTTCTTGAGCTGCCCGTGAAAGAAATACCGAATGCCCTGCTGTCCGGCAATATCGACGTTGCCTATATAATGCAGGGCGAGGTTGCCGACATCGCGGGGCTGAACTTTGTCAAGGCAGAGAGTAACAATCTTTCGGTGCTGGTCCCGGCCGGTCACAGGCTGTGGCAAAGAAACTTTGTGACTTGTGATGACCTGGTCGGGGAAACCTTTTTCATAGGCTGCAGCGACAAGGACCTCAGTGCCACCACGTCAAAGGTCATAGACTTCATAAGGCGCCGCATCCCGAACGCTGACATTCATTTCAAAGGCTCCACCTGCAAGCTGCTGGTGGACATCTGCGCCGGCGCGGGAATAGGCCTGAATGGGGTCTACTCCGTAGACAACTCCATAGGTTCCAACGAATACTACAAAAACATCGTAATAAGCGACTCCTGCGTGCCCTTCGGAGACCTTGTGCTAGCTTACCGTGTCTCAAATGCGAAGGCCGCCGCGTTCGCTGACACGTTGCGCGGGC